>Ga0310691_10000389_pt1 | contig 86664 bp, 85 predicted proteins | sample 176DNAGHGlowgp2_FD_203887 | JGI IMG/M metagenome (GOLD analysis project Ga0310691, IMG submission 203887) | Sheep rumen microbial communities from Palmerston North, Manawatu-Wanganui, New Zealand - 1766 DNA GHGlow gp2 (v2) (version 2) | ecosystem: Host-associated > Mammals > Digestive system >...
AAATCATTCACGATGCAGAGCATGCCACCCGCGTCTATCGCCTGTGGGAGAGGAATCAGTGGATGGGAGAGTAAAATCATAAAAAAAATATCATCAACAAGAATCTTCCGTTTAGCATATATAAGAAAATGTGACCCATTCACTTTATGTCTAACTTTCAAAAAACAGTAAGGATTATGGAGAACCCGACATTACCTACCAACTGTCTGGCTGCGAGCATAGCCGTGGGGACAGGCACCTGGGGTATAGCAGCCGTCATACCCAAGTACCTGTCCCTGCGACTACTATCAACCCCGTGGGTGGCCACAGCGTGGAACTACTCAGCTGTACTTACGACAATGCTGAGAACAGCCACGACTACTTCAAGCCGTCAGGCTACGTCAAGGACCACGAAGAGCCGCTGGGCGACCACTTCCCCCTCTTCGCCACCTTCCGGCTGAAGTAAGAGATGAGAGATAAAAACAGGGGGGCACTTCAATTTTGACACACCCTCTCTTTTCGTGTTCACTTGTCCTCTCCCACCATCGTACAAGCGGTTCCGCATACGGCGGTTCCTCAGCCTTTCGGCAGCGCAGACGCGCTGTAGTAACAACCTATCCAACTATAGCCTGCCCTATGGAGTGACTCCTCACTAATTGCACGGGTAAGTATCCATGAGCGGTAGAACGATGCCTAAGACATCTTTCTACCGCTCATGATTGCAAATCCGACCGGGCGAGTGTCCTTTCCGACGGGCGCGATGCCTCTGTAGCATTGCAAAATAGGCCTCATGTCTGTGTAAGACGATGCTTCTCTCAAAAAAGCTGTAACAACTTTTCAAAAAGCTGTTACAACTATTTAAAAAGTTGTTAGAACTTTCAGAAAAGTTGTTACAACTATTTTGCAGCGGAGCCTCGGTCGCCCAACGAAGGAGCCTCTGTTGCCCCTCTCTTTGGAGCAGCCAAGACAGGTACAAAAAGCGGAACAAATGCTTGAAAGACAGAGTGTTGGGTAAAATTAAGACAAACAGAGGACGGCAGGAAGGAGATTCAAAACGTCATCCTTTTATGGAAGTTTAACGCTAATGGCATTGTCGAATTGTAGAACTAAGCTGAAATTGGGTACATCATATTGAACACCCTACTTCGGAAATGCAAAAGAAAAACAAGTTTTCCTTTTGCATTTCGCTCACTTATTCGTACCTTTGCAGTCAAAACTTTAAATAATGCGTAAAGTGATTGGCATCGGGGAAACCGTCCTCGACATTATTTTCAAGGGCGACCAGCCCATCAGTGCCGTGCCGGGCGGCTCTACGTTCAACGCCATTATCTCGCTGGGACGCGCAGGAGTGGCTACTGGGTTCATCAGTGAGACGGGCAACGACCGCGTGGGACAAATGATTATTCAGTTTCTGAAAGACAATGGCTGCCAGGCTGATTGTGTAAACGTTTACCCAGACTCTAAGTCGCCACTGTCGTTGGCTTTTCTTAACGAGCAGAACGATGCGGAATACATCTTTTACAAAGATCATCCCAACGACCGTCTGGACTTTGCTTTCCCTGACGTGCAGCCTGACGACCTGGTGGTCTTTGGCAGCTACTACGCACTGAACCCCGTCATCCGTCCGCAGGTGAAAGGTTTTTTGGAGTATGCCCACCAGCATGGTGCCATTCTCTATTATGACGTTAACTTCCGTGCTGCCCATCAGCACGAGGTGATGCGGCTGACACCCAACCTGCTGGAGAACTTCGAACTGGCAGACATTGTACGTGGGTCGAGGGAAGATTTCGAGACGCTGTTCAAGAAGAGCGACCCCGACACGGTGTACCGATCGCAAATCATGTTCTACACCAAGAAGTTCATCTACACGCAGGGCGCTGCTCCCATAGAGCTGAGAGCCGATGGCGGACTGAAAAAGCAATATCCCATAACACCGATAGACACGGTGAGCACCATAGGTGCTGGCGACAACTTCAATGCCGGATTCCTGTATGGACTCATCCGCTATGGCATTACCCGCAGGGAGATGGAACAAGGACTGACGGAGGAGCAGTGGGACAACGTCATCTGCTGTGGTATGCAGTTCTCTGCTGAGGCATGCCGTAGTCTGTACAACTATATCTCGCCAGAGTTTGGGGAAAGTTTGAAATCAGAAGTTTCAAGAACATACTAAAATACTAAAGCAAAAAAGAATTAATATTATGCAGAAGATAACAGAAAACATTTACTATGTAGGTGTCAACGATCGCAACAAGTCTCTCTTCGAAGGATTGTGGCCACTGCCTTATGGCGTCAGCTACAACTCGTACCTCATTGACGACGAGAAAGTTTGTCTGATAGACACCGTCGAGGTGGACTTCTTCACCCAGTTCATCGAACACATCCACGAAGTCATTGGCGAACGGCCCGTTGACTATCTGGTCATCAACCACATGGAACCCGACCACAGCGGGTCCATCGCACTCATCAAGAAGTACTACCCCGACATCCAGATTGTGGGTAACAAAAAGACGTTCCAGATGATGGAGGGTTTCTACGGTGTCACCGACGGTACTCTTGAAGTGAAAAACGGAGACTCCCTGACGCTGGGCACGCTATCGCTCAACTTCGTACTGACACCAATGGTACACTGGCCTGAGACCATGGTGACCCTATGCGTTCCGACCGCATTGCCAACAGGACAGTCCGTTCTTTTCAGTGGCGACGCCTTCGGATGCTTCGGAGCCCTGAACGGCGGCATCATTGACGAGCAGATTAACTGCGACAGTTTCTGGTTAGAGATGGAGCGCTACTATTCAAACATCGTAGGCAAGTACGGCACACCCGTGCAGAATGCCCTGAAGAAACTGGCCGGCGTGAAGATAGACTATATCTGCGCTACCCACGGACCAGTATGGCACCAATATATTAATAAGGTGATGGCCATTTACGACCGCCTGTCGAAGTATGAGACTGAACCCGGACTGGTCATCTGCTATGGCACCATGTATGGCAACACCGAGCGTGCTGCCGAGGTCATAGCCCGCGCGGCTTCAGAGGCTGGCGTGAAGAACATCGTGGTGTACAACGTTTCGAAAACCCACCATTCATACATCATCCGCGACGTGTTCCGCTATCGTGGCCTCATTGTGGGTGCACCCACCTACAATACTGCACTATACCACGAGATGGACGTGCTGCTCTCAGAGTTAGCCGGCAAGGATATCAAGAACCATCTGCTGGGATGGTTCGGCTCCTATGGCTGGGCATCGAAGGCCGTCAGCGAGATACAACGCTGGAACGACGAACGCCTGCACTTCGAGCAGGTAGGCGAGCCGGTAGAAATCAAGCAAGCACTGACTCCCGAAACCAAGGTTCAGTGCGAGGCACTGGGGCGTGCGATGGCAGAACGGCTGAACAACAGTATTAGTACCAACGAGCTATGAGACAATTACTGATTCTTGCTATGATGCTTGTAACAACCATAGCATCAGCCCAACAGGGTACTGAGATGAACCTATGGCCCAACGGACCACATACCGGCAATGGAGACCCACAGGACATGGCGAAAGTCACCGTGTTCCTGCCTGACGCGAAGAAAGCCACAGGACGCGCCATTGTCTGCTGCCCAGGAGGTGGCTACCAACATCTTGCCATGCAGCACGAAGGTATCGAATGGGCTCCGTTCTTTAACGGTCAGGGCATTGCACTCATCGTGCTGAAGTACCGTATGCCTCACGGCCACTATACCGTTCCGGCCGAGGATGCCGAGGAAGCCATCCGGCTGGTGCGCCGTCATGCCAGCGAGTGGCATATCAATCCGCAGGACATCGGCATTATGGGATTCTCGGCAGGCGGACACTTAGCGTCAACGGTGGCTACGCACGCCACTGGCAATGCCAAGCCAAACTTCCAGATACTGTTCTACCCTGTCATCTCTATGGAACAGGGCACCACTCATCAGGGCTCACACGACAACCTGTTAGGCAAAAGCCCCAAGCGCAAACTGGTGAACCAATACACCAACGAGCAGCACGTCAACAAGCATACGCCACGCTGCTTCCTGGCATTGGCCCATGACGACCGCGTGGTGCTGCCCGTCAACAGTCTTAACTACTATGAACAGCTGTACGCCAACGGCGTGCCGGCTTCCATGCATATTTATCCCACAGGCGGGCACGGCTTTGGCATCCGCCAGTCGTTTGTCTACCACTTCGAGATGATGCTCGAACTGAAAGCCTGGCTCAACAGTTTCTAAGAAACTACGGACAGCATCGAAAAGGAGGGTGTGTCAATTTTGACACACCCTCTAACTTGTCAGAAGGGTGGGGGAAATGAGGTAACGTCAGATTTACAACAGGCTCCTAATGCGCTGTTCCAGGTCATTGATGGTCTGTGAGCGCCCCACAATGTTATTGCCACGGTCTATCAGGAAGAACTCGGGAACGGCACGGACGTTGTAGAGCATCATCGTCGTAGAACTGGCACCCTTGTCCTCACGCACGCTAATCCAAGGCAGTGCCGCCGTCTGCTGTTTCCAAAAATGCTCATCACCATCCAGACTGACCTGGAAAATCTCAAGCCCCTGGGCGTGGTACTTGTTATAAAGTTCGCGTAAGAGCAGGATGCGTGCCGGTGACTCGTCCAGGGCAAACACATGGAAGTCCAGCAGCACCACCTTTCCCTGCAGGTCTGTCAGTCGGCGCATCTGTCCGTGGTTGTCACGCAACTCAATGTCAATGAGTCCAGCCTCTTTCACCTTGCTGGCATCAATGGTCTTACTATTCTCCGCCTCAATGGTGCGCAAGGTCTTCATGCCCTCGATGGCAATGTTGTGCAGGTTACGACCACGCTCTGCCGTAGGCCAGTAGGTATCCCAGCTGGTTGCCACGGCAGCGAATGCCTTAATGTCGTCACGGTCAGCCCGAGGATTGAACAGCAGCATGTTTCCAACAGTCTGGAACAAGGCAAAATAAGCGTATGGCTTACCCGGTTCAGGATAGATGTACTTCAGTTTCACTTCATGCTTATAGGCACGTATCATACGCAGAATGCTGTCGTTCGACTCGTCAATGTTCAGCGATCCGTCATGGCTGACCTTCATGATGCGCTGCTGCAGGTCCATTTGCTTTAGGACAAGCTCCTTCATCTTCAGGCAGTTGTCAGAGCCCTCCACCTCGTAGTTGGAAGCCATCTGGGGCCACTGTGCCTTGACTGTCACTGTTTCCGTGGAGTCAATGCTCAGCGAGATAATCTGGTCATGGATACGCAACCGATAGAACTCGGGAGCCTCCTGACGCTCACCGGCAAAGGTGAAAGAACCGTCACTGTCCAACTTGGCGGAGTCAAGCACCTCAGGACTAGCCAGTCCTATGTTCTCAAAATACAGCACAGAGTCTTTGGCACCAGTCACTGTCCCCTCTACGTGAAACCTTTTCTCGCCACACCCCACCAGCACCAAGGCTGTCATGGCGACTAATACGATTTTCTTCATTCCCATATTTCTTGTTTTTTATAATTCTTATTCTTTAAGAAGCTGCAGGGCGCGCTGCAGGATATTGTTGGCTTCGTTGATGATGGCGAAGTACTCGTCCATGGTCCAAAGGTCGCGTGCCACCAATGCTTTCAGCTGCAGTCGCATGAACGACAGAGTCTGTTGCCGCTCGGCATCGTCCTTGGGACGCACGTTCTGCTTCTCACCCTCGGCAAAGATGTCGTCGATGACCTGCTGCGGAATGTCGAAGCGGGCACGGAAATCAGCAAACGACTTGTACTGTTGCAACAGCGTCTTGCGGTGCTGGTCAACGTAGCGCAGGTTGGCATTGATGACAATGCCCTTGGCAGACAAGGTGCGATGGTAGCGTGTGAACCGAGTGGTGTCCAAAGGCACGAACTCGTCAGGCATGATGCCGCCACCGCCATAGACCACACGATGTTCCTTGAGGGTGTAGAATTTCAGCGAGTCAGCGAAGTGGACACTGTCTGCCGACATCAGTTCTCCACTCTTCAGCCGGTGCAGCATGTCTTCCGCATAGTCCTTTTGCCTGCCCTTCTTGTACGGTTTCTGTATGCAGCGCCCCGAGGGTGTGAAGTAATGGGCAATGGTGAGACGTATCATCGAACCGTCAGGCAGGTCGAAGGGACGTTGCACCAGTCCCTTGCCGAATGTGCGTCGTCCCACGACAATGCCTCGGTCGTGGTCTTGAATAGCTCCGGATACGATTTCTGCTGCTGATGCCGTATAGCTGTCAACAAGTACGATGACTCGTGGCGTCTTTCGGCTGCTGTCAGGTGCGAAAAGCCCTCCGCCTTTGGCCCGGTATTCTGCACGTTGTGCCTGTCGTCCTTCAGTATAGACGATGAGGTCGTCCTTCTCAAGGAATTCATTGGCCACCTGTACGGCAGCATGAAGATAGCCACCTCCATTTTCCTGCAAATCGAGGATGAGCGTCTGCATGCCTTGCTTCTTCAGCTTTTTGAGACTCTCACAAAACTCGTCGTGGGTGGTGGCTCCGAAGCTGCCTATCCGAATGTATCCCACGGCAGGTTTCAGCATGTAGGTGGCATCGATGGTCTTGACGGGAATCTTGTCGCGCGTAACGGTAAACTGCAGGGTGTCGGCAATGCCGCGTCGCACGATGCCCATGTGTACCTTGGTACCCTTGGCACCTCGCAGCCGACGCATAATCTCTTCCTTCGACATCTTGACACCGGCAATAATCGTGTCGTTGACTTTCACTATACGGTCGCCGGCCAGGATGCCCACACGCTCGGAAGGACCATCGGTGACTGGCTGTATGACGAGCAGTGTGTCCTCCACCATGTTGAACTGTACACCAATGCCCTCGAAGTTCCCCTGCAGCGACTCGTTGGCCTGGCGCACCTCCTTGGCAGTCATGTAGCTGCTGTGGGGGTCCAGTTTTTCCAGCATGCCGCGAATGCCGTCTTCCACCAGTCGTACCTCGTTGACGCTGTCTACGTAGAAGTCCTTGATGGCCACCTCTGCTATCTGCAGTTTTCGCAACGGGGCGTCCGGTCCCATGTTGATGCGTATTTGTGCATAGAGCATGCCGCCGCTGCCATTGAGTATTGGTGCCATGAGCAACAACAAGCAAGCAACTATTTTCTTTTTAAAATTTGTTTTCCACATACCTATTCTTGTTATACCACTGATTTGGCAACCACGTCACATTTCTATTCATCTTCCTCGGGGCGGTCTTCCTCAATGACCAGGTTATCAATGATGAAGTTCTGCCGCTCCATGGTGTTCTTGCCCATATAATATTCCAGCAGCTTCTGCACCTGGTCGTTCTTGTGCAGGGTGACCTGTTCCAGACGAATGTCGGGGCCTATAAAGCCCGCAAACTCCTCTGGCGAAATCTCACCCAGTCCCTTGAAGCGGGTAATTTCCGGATCGGGACCCAGCTCCTCGATGGCCTTGACGCGTTCCTCCTCACTGTAGCAATAGCGAGTGATGAAGTCAGCCTTCTTGCCTTCAGCCTTGGCGTCAGCCTCTTCCACCACCTTCTTGTTCTTGATTTTGGTGCGCCGGTTGCGAACGCGGAACAGCGGTGTCTGCAACACATAGACGTGTCCCTTCTTGATAAGCTCTGGGAAGAACTGCAGGAAAAAGGTGATGATGAGCAGTCGGATGTGCATGCCGTCGACATCAGCATCCGTAGCAACTATTACCTTATTATATCTGAGGGTGTCCAGTCCCTCCTCAATGTCCAGTGCGGCCTGCAGCAGGTTAAACTCCTCGTTTTCGTAGACCACCTTCTTGGTGAGTCCGAAGCTGTTCAGGGGTTTTCCTCTTAACGAGAACACGGCCTGCGTGTTGACGTCGCGGCTCTTGGTGATGCTTCCGCTGGCCGAGTCGCCCTCGGTGATGAAGATGCATGACTCCTCCTTACGCTCGTTCTTGGTGTCAGAGAAGTGGATACGACAGTCGCGCAGCTTGCGGTTATGCAGGTTGGCCTTCTTGGCAAACTCGCGTGCCTTCTTTGTCACACCGGCCATGGCCTTGCGCTCGCGCTCGCTCTCTTTCACTTTGGCCTCAATGACTTCCGCCACGTCCTGATGGATATGCAGATAGTTATCTACCTGCTGCTTGATGAAGTCGCCCACATATTTATTTATGGTATCGCCATCGGGAGCCATCTGTGTGGAGCCCAGCTTGATTTTGGTCTGACTCTCAAAGACAGGCTCTTCGACGTTGATGGCAATGGCAGCAACGATGCCCGTACGTATGTCGCCATACTCGTATTTGCCAAAGAATTCCTTGATGGTCTTGGCAATATGCTCCTTGAAGGCGCTCTGGTGCGTACCACCCTGGGTGGTGTGCTGCCCGTTGACAAACGAGTAATACTCCTCGCCATACTGATTGGCATGGGTGAAGGCTATCTCGATGTCGTCTCCCTTCAGGTGGATGATGGGGTAAAGCGGGTCGTTGGTCATACGATCCTTCAGCAGGTCCTCCAGTCCGTGGCGTGAAAGGATGCGCCGGCTGTTGTACATGATGGCCAGACCGGTATTTAAATAGGTATAGTTGCGCAGCATGTTCTCCACGATGTCGTCGTGAAAGGCATAGTCCTTGAACAGCGTGTTGTCAGGCTCAAAAAAAATGTAAGTGCCGTTCTCGTCTTGCGTGTCCTCAGTGACGTCGCTCTGTAGGATGCCCCGTTCGAAAGTGGCGCGTCGCACCTTGCCGTCACGATAGCTGGCCACTTCGAAGTGGGTGCTCAGCGCATTGACGGCCTTGACGCCCACACCGTTCAGACCTACCGACTTCTTAAAAGCCTTCGAGTCGTACTTTCCACCCGTGTTCAGTACACTGACGGCTTCGATAAGCTTTCCCTGGGGAATGCCCCGACCGTAGTCGCGCACAGAGACCGCCCCTCCCTTGACTTCCTGGGGTGAGTCGGAGTCGGAATCAGGTTTCGTGATATTGATCTCAATCCTGTCCCCGGCATTCATTTTAAACTCATCGATACTGTTGTCGATGACTTCCTTCAGCAGCACATAGATGCCGTCCTCAGCCAGTGAACCGTCACCCAGGCGTCCGATATACATGCCGGGACGGGTGCGCACATGCTCCATGTCCGACAGGTGCCGGATATTGTCATCAGTATATTCTACTTGTTCCAGGTTTTGTTCGTTGATAGTATTGTCTTCGTTCATAGATTCTTTTTATAACACCTTCTTCTTTTATGTTGTTCATGTTCCAGATATTGCCACTGGCTCTGCACCTTGTCGTTGGTCTCCATCTCTACATTGGTCTCGCCCCACTTGAAGCCGAACTTCTGGTAGCGTGGGATGAGGTCGTAGAACATCAGGGCGTTGACGCCCTTCTGCTGATACTCAGGCAGCACGCCGATGAGCAGCAGGTCAAGACAGTCGGCCTTATGGAACTTCAAGGCTCTCAGGCAGTGCCACCAGCCAAAAGGCCACAGGCGTCCGTTCTTACACTTCTGCAGGGCGCGTGTCATTGAGGTGATGCTGATGCCCACGCCTATGATGTCGTGCTGAGGAGTGTTCCAGTCTTCTATCAGGCAGAGCATGTCCATGTCCAGCATGGGGAAATACATCTTCAAGTATTCGTCAATCTGAGCCTCTGTCATCTCTGAAAAGCCGTAGATGTCCTGGTACGACTTATTGACAACTTCCAGCACCTTACGGCCTATCTGTTCCTTCCCCATTATCTGGCTGCGCTTAGGGTGCATGGGGTGCAGGTTGTATCGCTTCATCACCATCTGCGCCACCTTCTGGTATTTCTCGGGCATATCACCCTTGGGAACGATGAGCTTGTACTCCACGTAGTCGTTATCCTTCTCGAAACCGCCCAGTTGTTCCATGTGGCGGGGGTAGTAATCATAGTTGTAAATGCTCGACATGGTGCCCAGTTGGTCGAAGCCTTCAATGAGCATACCCTCCGGATCCATGTCAGTAAAGCCTAACGGACCCACCATTTGCGTCATTCCTTTCTCGCGTCCCCAGTCAGCAACGGCATTAAAGAGGGCACGGCTTACTTCGACATCGTCAACGAAGTCTACCCAGCCAAAGCGAACACTCTTTGCACCCCAACGCTCGTTGGCCCTTTGGTTAATGATGGCGGCAATGCGACCCACCACTTTGGAGCCCTGACAGGCAAGGAAGTATTCAGCCTCGCAGAACTCGAAGGCGGCATTTTTGTCTTTGCTTAGCGTGTGCAGTTCGTCTGTGTACAAGTTGGGGGCATCGTACTGGTTATCCCGATAAAGGTCGTAGTGGAATTGGATAAAAGCGTCCAGCTCCTTTCTGTTGGTGACCTTCCGAATCTCTACTGATGACATGGCGTTTCTTAATTAAATAATGTGCAAAGGTAGGTAAAAAGCACGAAACGCCCAAAACTTTAACTAATTTTACGGCAAATATAGAGCTGGTGCTGTCCTTTGTCGTCGGTTGTGGCGAAGATGTAGACGTCGCCACCATCCTTCAGTTTCAGTTTTTTGCGCAACTGTTCGACGGTCATGGGGAAGTTTCGTACGCTAATATTTGCCGATTTCATCGAGGTTAACTTTTGGTTAACTTCTCGCTTATTCATCGATGAAATGGCTTGTATTTGGAAGCAGCGACCAGGAAAATCACCGATTTCAACGGAAGAAAGGAACAGATGGGAGTTCTGTGCCACCTGACGGACAGGGTAGCGAGCTTCCAACTCAGCAAAGCAACCAGCCTTCATGACGGAGGCATTGGGCTCGTAGAGAAAGCCTGTCGGTTCAACAGCAGTGCCAAGCAGCTCTTGCGTCTGCCCACTGGCCAGTTTCCTTGACGGCTGTCTTGCTGCTGTTTGGGCGTTGAAGGCAACTTCAAATACGTCACCATCATTGACGCAGTAAAGCCGGATGCCATCAGAGGGCGCATTGGCAAGCACCACCAGCAGTTCCTTGCAGTCGTTGGAAACACTGACTATATGTACTTCATGGACATAGGCGGTTCCTTCCAAGTCGGCAACAGCCTTACGCCAGTCGAGCATGGGCGAGAGCTTCAGCATGATGACGTCTGACTTCTCAACCAGCATAGGCAGTAGTTCCAGCACATTGGGCGTACAGTCGGCAATGCCAAAGGTGCGCCCTCCGTATTCGTTGCGACGCGCAGGGTCCAGGTAGACTGTACTGGCCCTGCCCTTCATGGATATCAGAAAGTGGGACGCACAGCTCCGACTGACGGAACAGGACAAACCCAACGTGCGGAAGTTTTGCTCAGCAATGGCGCACAGTGCCTCGTCCTGCTCCACATAGTGGCGCTCAGCAAAGCCATGCGACATCCAGTAGAAGTCTATGCCAAAGCCTCCTGTTAGGTCAACGAAGATGCCATCGCTTTCCTGCCGTCGAGCGTCCTTGCCCTCGCCAGCAGTAATCATCACCCTCAGTCGTGCTGCAACGCCGGCCTTGTAGCGTGCCGTTTGCTCGCTGGAGCACTGTTCCATGTTCAGGTGGGGAGGATAGATGATGCCCTCAGTATCTGCCCACGAGGGCAGCTTGCGTCGCGCAGTCTGGTATCCTGCTATCTGTTGCAGGGCCAACGTCAGGTCTACGTCAGGGTTGTGACTACCCTGCAACGCCAGTTTCCTGACGTCGTCAGCGCGATGTCTGCGCACGTATTCCCATGTAGCTTCGTTGATATTCATGCTGTACCGTTGTGCGTGCAAAATTACGAAGAAGTGCATAAATGACAAAACATACCGGCTTTTTTCTTATACAGAATGCTATCCTTTCAACGTTTAAATACCAATTTAAGCTATTAAGCTGACCAAACTCGGCGACTTTGCAAACCAAACTCGGCGACTTTGCAAACCAAACTCGGCGACTTTGCAAACCAATGTGACTCCGAAAAGAAAACAAACGATGCCATACAAGGGCGTTATAAGGGCAGACTCTTGGTTGAGTGCGGATAACCGTCATTTTTTTCGCGGTTTGTTTTGCGGGTTCGGGTTTTTTCCTTAACTTTGCAATATTCAAAAAGAAAACGACGATGAAAATACAGTTGAAAAAAATTCTTACCTCTCTTCTCCTGCTGACAGCCATGGTGGCATACGCCGAGCAGGAACCCGTGGAATATGTAACGTGTTCATGGAACAGCGCGGACAAAACCGTGGTACACACCTCACAGACGTGCAGCCAATACGCCCAGCTGAGCGGCGGTAGCAGCCAGAAGTTAGAGTCCGGCTGGTATGTTGTGCGCGGCACGGTATCTTACAGCGGTGCCCTAAAGGTGAAAGGCTCCGTCCACCTCATCATCTACCACCGGTCGCAGTTGTCGTGCAAAGGCATCGAAGTGGCGGTCGCCGACAACGCCGAGCTGCACATACACACGCAGTCGAGCGGCGAGGGCATCGTGGAGTCGTACAACGACAACGAGAACGAGGCGGGCATCGGCAGCTTTGCCCGTGGCGACGACCTGAACGCCGGCACCGTTGTCATCCACGGCGGCACTGTGCGGGCGCAAGGCGGTGAGGATGCTGCTGGCATCGGCGGCGGCTATTCGAACAGCGGCGGCAATGTCATCATCTACGACGGCGACATCACAGCCACCTGCACCGACGACGGCGCAGGCATCGGCGGTGGCAAGAACCGCGGCATCAACATAGGCACCAGCGTCACCATCTACGGCGGCAAGGTCAAGGCCGAAAGCAACTATGGTGCCGGCATCGGCTCCGGGAACAGCGGCAGCCAGGGCGGCCACATCGTCATCTGGGGCGGCGAGGTCACGGCCATCGGCCACAACTACTCCTCAGGCTTAGGCTCCGGTTGGAAGGGCGATGCCACGCAGATTGACATCCACGGCGGCACCGTCACCGCCACTGGAGGCGACGATGCACCAGGTATCGGCGGCGGCGACAACGGCTACTTCGACTACATCAACATCAGCGGCGGCAACGTCACGGCCTACGGCGGGAAGAATGCCGCCGGCATTGGCCTTGGCTATCAGGTGAAGGCTACTCAGAGCATGCACAACGAGGTGAACATCAGTGGCGGAACGGTGCGTGCCTACGGCGGCGAAGACGGTGCTGGCATCGGCTGCGGCTGGATTGGCATAATCAACCGCATCGTCATCAGCGGCGGCGACGTGCGGGCCGCGGGTCGGGACGATGCCGCAGGCATCGGCGGCGGCAACCGCGGCTATGCCAAGGAGATTGTCATCAGCGGCGGCACCGTCGTGGCCATCGCCGGCAGCACATGCAACGCCCGTGAGAGCCATGGTGGCTCGGCCATCGGCCCCGGCGACTATAGCGGCTACGGTTCAGATGATCCCAAAGACAACTTCCTACCCGTCATCGGCGACCACCTGAAGGTGACGGCCGGCGACAGCGAGGACAGTCCCGACGGCACCTCGTCAGCCAGCAACCGTGCCGCGGCCTGCGTGTGGCGCAACTTCGCCCGCGTGGAGCCTTGTGACCATGTCGGTGCCAACTTCGACATGACGTCCTCTGAACACAAGATTAACTGCAACAACTGCAACTCGCAGACATTTGGGTACATGGCACACACTATGGCCGACGAGCAGTGTACCGTCTGCGGCTATTCCACCGTCTATGCCGCCTTCGACTCCGAGAACTCGACGCTCTACTTCGGCCGGGGCGACATGCCCGCCATCAGTAACGGCGAGACGTGGAAGGGAAGCGCCATTGCCCACTCGCCCGCCGATGCAGCACCGCTGTGGAACAACAGCCGGGTGCAGACCTGCTGCCGCGTGGTCATCGACAAATCGTTTGCCGACGTACAGCCGAAGTGCCTCCATGCGTGGTTCAAGGGCTTCGACCGGCTGGCGGTCATCGAGGGGCTGGCCTACCTGAACACCGAAGCGGCCACCGACATGAGCCAGCTGTTCATGGGCTGCAGCACACTGACGTCACTGGACCTGACGGCCTTCAACCCCTCGGCCGTAACCAACATGAGCGAGATGTTTGCCGACTGTGCCGACCTGCGTGTCATCTACGTCGACGACCGCTGGGATGCCAGCCACGTCGCAGCCTCTACCGACATGTTCCGAGGGTGCTCATACCTGATGGGCGGCAACGGTACTTTATACGATGCTTACCATACGGACAAGGAGTATGCCCGCATTGACTGTGACGACACGCCGGGCTACCTGACGACGTGGCCGACCCTGACACTCACTGATAACAGTGACAACAGTGAGGCCATCAGCGATGCCGCCGATTCTGGCGACAGCTACAAGGTGACGCTCGACGGCCGCCGCCTCAATGCCGACGGCTCGTGGAACACACTGTGCCTACCCTTCAGCCTCACCCTGGCCGACAGTCCGTTAGAGAACGCCGTGGCCCGGACATTGGACAGCTCGACACTCAGCGACGGCACGCTGACGCTGAACTTCGCCGAACCAGTAACGGAGCTGAAGGCCGGTGTGCCCTACATCATCAAATGGCCCAGTGGTACCGACGTGCCCGTGAACTACCAGGACATCAGCGGTACCAACAATGCAGGGCACTGTTCGACGGTATCCTCGACAGCCGCTGGGAAGTGGCATCGACAAAGCCCTCCACCGCCGTCTGCACATTCAGCCTCAGTCAGCCGGTCTTTGTCACCGACTACACGCTCACAACCGTGTCCATCTATAACGGCACCACCCCCACAGCCTGGACACTGAAGGCAAAGCTGCAAGAGGGCGACGAATGGGTGATACTCTCCACCGTCGACGATGAAACGGCGCTAAACGACTCATGGACGGCGTTCACCTTCCCCGTCAGTGCCGACAGGCAGGCCTTCTACCAGCACTTCATGCTCGAGGTGACGGGACTGGTTGCCGACGACTACGACAACTATCACTGCGAGCTGGCCGAATGCCGAATCGGCGGCAGACTGGCCGACATCAACGGCCTGACCGTCAGAGACGTAACAGTGACGGCAGCCGAGCCTTGCGACGTGACGACCGATGCCGTCATCTTCCGTGGCTGCTACGACCCCATGCCCTTCCCCAACCAGGACCGCACCATCCTCTACATGGGCAGCGACAACAAACTGTACTACCCCAACGGCCAGGCCACAGTGACCATCAACCCCTTTAGGGCCTACTTTGTAGTGAAGGACTCAGCAGCAGAGGTGCACAGCATCGAACTGAATATCGATGAGGGAAGTCCCACCACCATCGAGGACATCGCCCTGCCGACGCGCCCCGTCACGACGGTTACCTACAACCTGACGGGTCAACGCGTGGACGCAACCTACAAGGGGCTAATCATCAAGAACGGTAGGAAGTTCGTCGTGAAGTAGCGTCTTACCAATAAAAGTGCAAGCTGCCCACAATCGTTATTTTTTCGCACGCGGACGGCAATAATAACTATTTGGAATGGCAAAAAGAAAGAAAACAAACGATGCCATACAAAGTCTTCAAGATACAAAATTTATTTAAATAATGAATGCGGAACAGCGAACTATGAACTTTTTGTTGTACCTTTGCGGCGTATTAATACGCAAACATTATGAAAATAGCTTTAATCGGCTATGGCAAGATGGGCAAGATGATTGAACAGATAGCCCTCAGCCGTGGCCATGAGATTGTGAGTATTATCGACATCGACAACCAGCAGGACTTTGACAGCGAAGCTTTCCGCAGTGCTGATGTGGCCATCGAGTTTACCGCCCCGCAGGTGGCTTACGGCAACTACCTTAAGGCCTGGAAGGCCGGCGTGAAGGTGGTCTCTGGGTCAACAGGCTGGATGAAGGAACACGGCGACGACGTGAAGCGGGCCTGCACGGAGCAGGGCAAGACGCTCTTTTGGGCTTCGAACTTTTCGATAGGTGTGGCCATCTTCTCTGCTGTCAACAAGTATCTGGCAAAGATCATGAACCAGTTTCCACAGTACGACGTAGAAATGGAAGAGACCCACCACGTGCATAAGCTTGACCACCCCTCCGGAACAGCCATCACGCTGGCCGAAGACATCTTAGACAACCTAGAGCGCAAGGAGGCATGGGCGGAAGATACGACCGATCCGAAATTGCTCCGTATTGACCACATCCGCCGTGGCGAGGTGGCAGGCATCCACACCGTGCGCTACGACTCAGAGGCAGACCTCATCACCATCACCCACGATGCCCACTCGCGTCAGGGCTTTGCCTTAGGTGCCGTGCTGGCTGCAGAGTACACCAAGGAGCACGAGGGATTGCTTACTATCTCTGATATGTTTAAATTCTGAAACATAGGTTAAAGACGCAACTTTCAGAAATGAAGGCGCGTCAATCCTTTGTGAAACATAATTTTATCCAAGATGGAGAAAAAGAAAGTATTAAATCCGAAGGTGCAGTGGGCCAAGTTCATCTGCGTGCTGGTGCTCTACCTGCTATTCCTCTACTGGGTCAAGTCATGGTGGGGACTGCTGGTTGTTCCTTTCATCTACGATGTGTACATTACCAAGAAGATTAAGTGGCAGTGGTGGAAGGAAGCTGAAGGCCCCGTGAAGTTCGTTATGTCGTGGGTGGATGCCCTGGTGTTTGCCTTGGTGGCTGTCTACTTCATCAACCTGTTCTTCTTTCAGAACTACGTCATCCCTTCGAGTTCGCTGGAGAAGTCGCTGCTGACGGGCGACTATTTGTTTGTATCGAAGGTGTCGTACGGTCCACGCATCCCTGAAACGCCACTGACAATGCCGCTGACACAGCATACACTGCCGCTGTTTGAGTGCAAGTCGTACATTGAGTGGCCCCACTGGGACTATCGCCGTGTAAAGGGCTTGGGCAAGGTGCAGCTGAACGACATCGTGGTATTCAACTTCCCTGCCGGGGACACCATCTGCTCAGATCCCCGCTATCAGGCATACGACTACTACCAGATGTGCTACCAGATAGGCTACCAGATGTATCCGCAGCGGCCTAATCCCGACTCGCTGTCGCAGACAGACCGGCCCCGGTACTTCAATGCCATCTACGAAGCAGGCAAGCAGGCCATCCAGCAGAACCCTCAGGAGTACGGTATCATTGACACGCGTCCCACCGACCGCCGCGAGAACTACGTCAAGCGCTGCGTGGGACTGCCCGGCCAGACGCTGCAAATCAAAAACCACATTGTCTACATCAACGGAAAAGCCAACAAGGAACCTGACAACGTGCAGTACACCTATCGCGTGAAACTGAAGGACCGGCTGAGCGACGAACTGATGAAGGAACTGGGCATCACGATGGAAGACCTGATGAGTCTGAACACGCAAGGCTACATGCCACTGACCAACCATGCCGTCAACGAGCTGAGAAAGCGCAAGGATGTAGTGGATAGCATCGAACTCAACACGGAGGCCAGCGACCTGGACATATACCCGCTGAACGGAAACATGCACTGGACGCGCGACAACTATGGTCCCATCTGGATTCCTGCCAAGGGACAGAGCGTCAATCTGACGCTGGAGAACCTGCCCGTCTACGAGCGTCCCATCCGCACCTACGAGGGTAACAAGCTGGAAGTAAAGGACGGAAAGATATACATCAACGACCAGCTGGCGACGAAGTACACGTTCAAGATGGACTACTACTGGATGCAGGGTGACAACCGCCACAACTCTCTGGACTCGCGCTACTGGGGTTTCGTGCCCGAAGACCACATTGTGGGCAAGCCCATCTTCATCTGGTGGAGCTCCGACCCAGACCGCAGCGGGTTCTCCGGCATTCGCTGGAGCCGCCTGTTCCGCTTTGTTGACAACATCAAGTAGCATCTGGATATTGACCGTAGGTTGTAGAGAAGCACTGATTGTAGGTTATAGAGAACATGGCAAGCGGGGTGAAGTACGTGATAGCATTTGCATCAGCATTTGCGCTGATGCTGGCAGTCCGTACGCTGATAGTGTCTGTTCATGGCGTGACAGGCAACGGACTGGCACCACTCTACAAAGACGGTGACTGCCTGCTCATCAACCGGTGTAGTTACGGTGTGCGCATCGAAGGAAACAGACTGCTGCCCTACAGCAGGCTGATGCGCCAGCCAGTGCAGCGGGGCGACATTGTCGCCTTCGAAATCCCTAACGACGAAACCACCGCAACAGCGGCCCTTCAGCCGGGTCTGATGATTGCACGCTGCAAGGCAATTCCCGGCGACACGCTGCGCACCGACAAAGGCACCGTCACCATTCCGGGGCTGGCCAACTGCGACAAGGAGGACTGCTACTGGTTAGAGGCCATCAACGAGCAAAACCCTGCCGACTCCCGCTACCTGGGATTCATCCCTGAGCGATGCATCATTGGGCGCGTCGTCACCGTGCTCTACAATCGCAAAAACATTCGACTGCAATGACCACGGCCCTGCTACAGACCACCTATTTCGGTCCTATCCAGTGGTACCAGAAGCTGTACCGCCACGACCAGTGTCTCATAGAACAGTACGACTCGTACCAAAAGCAGACCTACCGTAACCGCTGCGTCATTGCCACAGCTAATGGCCTGCAGGCACTTACCATACCTGTTGAGCATTTCCCCATCAGTCAGCAGTCATCAACCACGAGCCACCATCAATCCCCCATGACCAAAGACCTGCGCATCAGCGACCACAACCAGTGGCGGCGTGTCCACTGGAACGCCCTACAGAGCGCCTACAGCGAGAGTCCGTTTTTCGACTACTACCAGGACGACATCCGCCCCTTCTTCGAAAGGAAATACACGTTCCTGATTGACTTCAACGAGGAAATCCGCCAAAAAATGTGCGAACTTATCGACATACAGCCCAAGGTTCAATACACCACAAAATATCAACCATCGCCCATCACCGGCCACCCATCACCCATCACCGACTTCCGTAACGTCATCCATGCCAAGCACCCAGTGGCCGACCCCGGCTTTGAGTCTAGGGAATACTGGCAGGTGTTTGCCCGCAGGTTTGGGTTCCAGCCAAACCTCAGCATCCTAGATCTGCTTTTTTGCATGGGCCCCGAGTCCGTCTTCTTTCTATAAGAAGTGCGTCCGCGTGCGTCTGCGTACTATTCTTAATAAAAAACAACCATCTCTTTTTGGCATTTATAAAATATTTTTATTACCTTTGCACACAAAAGCTAATTAGTGACAACAATGCCACGAAGTAACCTTATGAAGAAACTTATTGTCTTATCAGCGATAATTGTCATGCAGCTGTCACTTTCAGCTGCAACCATCGACTCGTTGCGCAGGGCATTGCCGCAGGGCGACGATAATCAGAAGACGGAAACCTTTGCCAAACTCTGTAAGGAACTGGATGCCGCAGGCATGGTGGAACCCATGCTCGAATGCCTGGATGAGTGGTTGGCACACGAGATAAAGAAGGGGGACACAGAACGTGAGGGCAAGGTGCGATGGAACAAGATTGTAGCCATGACAAACTACGGTCTGGACAGTTTGTTGTTAGAGGAGGCTCCTAAGCAGATGACGTGGTTCATGCACCATAACCAATGGACGTTCTATTACGACACGTGGGACAGCAAGGCCAACGTCTACCTATATCAGGAACGCGTACAGACAGCCTTACGCGAAGCAAACAACATTCTGGACGATGCCAACTCGCGAAAGAACAACTTCGGACGCGCCGTGGCCTATCAGTTGATGGGTATTATCTACGAGAGCATCGGACAGTACGACCATGCCGTCAGCGTGTTCCGCCAGTGTCTGGGACAACTGAAGGACAGCTACCGCGACAGCGAGGTGCTTACCAATGCTTATGACTATCTGAGCCAGACGCTGGACGAGCGTGGCAGCTATCAGGAGGAACTGGCTGTCACGCAGGAACATGAGCGGTGCGTGCAGGAGCGACTGAAAAAAGATCCTACTGAGTTGTCGCTCTATAGTGCCTATATTGTCTGTCTGGCCAACAAAGCTTCAGCACTGACAGGCCTGAAACGATACGATGAGGCAGCAGAAACGCTGGCACACGCTGAGCAAATGCTCACAGAACAGAACACGCCCTTAGCGCGATATCGTATCTTCTGGGCACACTGTCGGCTGGCACTCAAACAAGGCAGAGCCAACGAAGCAAAAGCATACTTAGACAGTCTGGAACGCCTGGCAATCAATGCAGGTGGCAACATTGAACTGTTGAAGGCTGACATCCTAATGAGCCAGGGCAACAGCCAAAGGGCTGCTCAGGCGTATCGCAGACTGTACGAGCACAAGGACTCTACCTTTAGCCGCGACATGCGTATGCAGCTTGACGAGCTGAATATGCTCTTCAAGGTGGACGAACTGGAGATGCAAGGTAAGCTGGTGCGCTCGCGCTTCATGATAGGCATCTTTGTACTCATTGTCATCGGACTGCTGTCCTTCACTGTCATCAGATACCGGGCAGCCATGAAGCTGGAGCGTGAGCACGAGAGACTGGTGGAAAGCAACGAAAAACTGGAGCAGAGCTACAAGGAACTGAATATTGCCAAGAAGAAGGCCGAAGAGTCGTCGAAAATGAAGACAGACTTCATTCAGCAGATATCACACGAAATACGTACCCCGCTGAACATCCTTTCGGGATTCACACAGGTCATCACCACACCGGGCATGGTACTGGACGAGACCACACGCAACGACATCAACCAGCGCATTACGGAAAACACCAACCGCATTACGGAGCTGGTGAACAAGATGCTGGCGCTAAGCGAAGCCAACAGCCGTAGCGTCATTGACAGCCACGAGGATGTCCACGCCGTTCAGATTGCTGCCCAGGCCGTTGACGAGTCACGCATCAGCACGAATAAGCACGTAGCGTTCGACATGCAGTTCAGTCCTGAGATGGAAGAGGTGGTCATGCACACCAATCTGGAAGAATCCACCCGCGCACTGACCATGCTGCTGGACAACGCTCAGAAGTTTCAGAAGGAAAGGCACCCCATGGCCAAGGAAACACAGATTGGTCATGTGCGACTGCTGTTGAACAAGCACCAGAGGTTTGTAGACTTCATCGTGGAAGACGACGGCATAGGCATACCTGCCAGCGAGGCGGAGCATATCTTTGAAGAGTTTGTCCAATTAGACAACTATTATAGCGGCACTGGCATAGGGCTCACCATTGCCCGTTCTATTGCCCGCCGGCTGGGAGGTAACATAGTGCTTGACACATCGTATGACGATGGTGCACGCTTCGTGATGACCTTGCCCATAAACAGCGATAACGATAAAAAACAAATAAAACTATGAAGCAGAGAATCTTTTCTTTAGCCTTAATGGCACTGGTAGCCGCCGGCTTGCAGGCCAAGGTGAAACTACCACACCTAGTGAGTGAAAACATGATTATCCAACAACAGACGGACGTGCGACTGTGGGGATGGGCAAAAGCCGGCAGTAAGGTGGTAGCCACCACTTCGTGGTCAGAGCAGAAGTCAGAAACCAAAGCTGACAAGTCTGGACGATGGCTGTTGACAGTCCGTTCACCAAAGGCAAGCTACGAGCCTCTGAGCATTACCTTTGACGATGGTGACGGTCAGGTAACCATCAACAATGTCCTTGCCGGCGAGGTATGGGTATGCGCCGGACAGTCGAACATGGAGATGCCGGTCAAGGGATTTGGAAACTGTCCGGTAGTGAACTACAACCTGGAAGTGCTCAACGCTGCCGGCAAGTGCCAGGTACGTTCGGCCAAGATTCCCAGCATCATGCGGATGACACCGCAGGAGGATGCCGATACCCAGTGGCGCGAGTGCTCTCCGGCAACGGTAGGGGAGTTCTCTGCTACGGGTTACTTTTTTGCCAAAATGGTAAACCAGGCACTCGACATCCCCATCGGCCTCATCGAAGCCAACAAGGGCGGGAGCCGTGTGGAGAGCTGGCTGACCAAGGAGAACCTGGAGAAATACACCAAGGAGCCTACCGACACCATGGGCATCGTCAACTTCAAGAAAGAGTGGGACTACCATCGTGCGCTGGTGTGGGGCAATGGTACGTTCAACCCCATCCTGAACTATACTGTCAAAGGCATCTTGTTCTATCAAGGTTGTTCGAATGTGGGCGATCCTGGAGACCAGTACTCCGAGCGTCTGAAGCTGCTTGTAGAGCAGTGGCGCACGCAGTTCGGGCTGGGAGAGATACCGTTCTACTTCGTACAGATAGCCCCCTACGACAGTGGTGACAAGCAGGGCACGTGGAACGCTCTGCTACAGGAACAGCAGTTCCGCGCTTCAAAGATTATTCCGAACAGCGGACTGGTATGCACCAACGACTGCGTATTCCCCTATGAGGGCACACAGATTCACCCAGCCCAGAAACAGAAGGTGGGTCAGCGGCTGGCTTTTCTGGCGCTGAACAAAACCTATGGCATGCAGTCCGTCATCTGCGACAGCCCGTCGTACAAGGACATGCTGGTGAAAGGTGACACCGTGATGATACACCTTAACAACGAGTTTGGGGGCATCAGCCGTTTTGAGGATATCCAAGGTTTCGAAGTGGCAGGTGCTGACCGCGTGTTCCATCCGGCCAAGGCAGCCCACTTCTGGCAGCCCGGTGGTGGCTACTGGGACGAGTGCATCACCATAACCAGTGTTGAGGTGAAGGAGCCTGTGGCTGTGCGCTACTGCTTCCGCAACTGGCAGCTAGGCAATCTGGCAAACCAGGGTGGCTTGCCTCTGTTCCCATTCCGGACTGACAACTGGTAAGTTTGAATGAAAGACGAAAATGAGAAATATGAGAAAAAGGAAATGAACGAATGCCACTATGGAACATCCATTAGAGAAGTTCAGGTTTTGTCCGGTCTGTAGCAGTGAGCACTTCGTGGTCAACAACTTCAAGAGCAAGCAGTGTCAGGACTGTGGCTTTACCTATTATGCCAATCCGTGCGCTGCCACAGCAGCCTTTATCGTCAATGAACAGCAGAAGATGTTGGTGGTGCGACGAGCCAAGGAGCCTGCCAAGGGCACGCTCGATTTGCCAGGCGGCTTCGTTGACATGGGCGAGACCGTAGAGGAGGGTATGCGTCGGGAAATCAAGGAAGAGACAGGACTGGAAGTCTATGACGTCCAGTACCTGTTTTCTTCGCCAAACGTCTATATGTACAGCGGTATAGGTGTGCACACCCTCGACATGGACTTCCTTGTTCATGTCGGGGGAGATGATGTGGCTCTCACCGCTGCTGACGATGCCGCAGAGGCCTTTTGGCTCCCCCTTGACCAGGTAAACCCAGCTGATTTCGGACTCACTAGCATCCGCAATGCCGTCATCCGTTTTCTGAAAGATTACTCAACACGCTAAGTAGTTACTTTTTCTCATTCAAGTGTTAAGAAAACAAAAAATCTTATATATAAATAAGGTGTAACCAAAACTTTTACCTACTTTTGCACCCCCAAAGTTGACACTACGTCACATTTTAGTTTTGATTATAACAACGAAACATTATAAAAACTATGCAAAAGAATTTGGTGATTGTTGAGTCGCCTGCGAAAGCCAAGACGATAGAGAAGTTCCTCGGCAAGGACTATAAGGTTATGTCGAGTTACGGACATATCCGTGACCTGAAGAAAAAGGAGATGAGCGTCAATGTGAAGACGCTGGAACCAGAATATGAGATTCCTGAAGAGAAGGCTAAACTGGTCAAGGAACTAAAGTCGAATGCTGAAAAGGCAGAAAAAGTCTGGCTCGCGTCCGATGAGGACCGTGAGGGAGAAGCCATCTCGTGGCATCTGTGTGAGGTGCTGGGACTGGACGAGCAGAAGACCAACCGCATCGTTTTCCACGAAATCACCAAGCCTGCCATCCTGCAGGCTATTGAGCATCCGCGCCATCTGGACATGAACTTGGTAAACGCACAGCAGGCCCGTCGCGTACTGGACCGTCTGGTAGGCTTCAAGCTTTCGCCTGTGCTGTGGCGCAAGGTTAAGCCAGCCCTGTCAGCTGGTCGCGTGCAGAGTGTGGCCGTACGCCTCATTGTAGAGCGCGAGCGCGAAATCCAAGATTTCAAGAGCGAGACTTACTACAGTGTCAATGGCATCTTCGCCATCACCAATACTGATGGCTCTCAGACAGAAGTAAAGGCCATGCTGGCGCAACGCTTGAAGACCCACGAAGAGGTGGAGGAGTTCCTTAAGCGTTGCGTTGATGCCACATATACTGTGGAGTCGGTCAGCAAAAAACCGCTGAAGCGCACGCCCGCCCCCCCCTTTACCACGTCAACGCTGCAGCAGGAGGCAGCCCGGAAGCTGGGCTTTACGGTCAGCCAGACTATGATGGTGGCCCAGCATTTATATGAACACGGACAGATAACCTATATGCGTACCGACTCTGTGAACCTTTCTGGCCTGTGCATAAACGCCAGCAAGGAAGAAATCACTGAGCTTTATGGCGACTCGTACAGCAAAGTGCGCCAGTACCACACCAGCTCGAAAGGTGCTCAGGAGGCTCACGAAGCCATCCGTCCCACCTACATGGACAAGACGACGATAGAGGGTACAGCCCAGGAGCGGCGTCTCTATGAACTCATCTGGAAGCGTACCATTGCCAGTCAGATGGCTGATGCAGAGATAGAGAAAACCACTGTCAACATCAACATCAGCGGATGTAATGAGCAGTTTATCGCACAAGGTGAAGTCGTGAAGTTCGACGGTTTCATCAAAGTGTATCGTGAATCGTCCGACGATGAAGACCAGCAGGAGGAAGAGAGCCACATCCTGCCACCGTTAGAGGAGGGCATGGAACTGACCCGCCGCGAGATACAGGCTACGGAACGTTTCAGCCAGGGGCCCCAGCGCTATACGGAAGCCTCACTGGTGCATAAACTGGAGGAACTGGGCATTGGACGTCCGTCCACATACGCCCCCACCATTTCTACCATCCAGCAACGCGAATACGTTCATAAGGGCGACCAGAAAGGCGAGGAACGCACCTATACCGTTGACACACTGAAGGGCAAAGTGATTACCCAGAAGACGCGTACAGAGTTGGCAGGCTCCGACAAGGGTAAGCTGTTACCTACCGACATCGGTCTGGTAGTCAACGATTTCCTTATCAAGTATTTCCCCACTATTATGGACTACAACTTCACCGCCAAGGTGGAACAGGACTTTGATAAGATTGCTGAGGGCGACGAGCAGTGGACAGACATGATGAAGAGCTTTTACAAGGATTTCGAACCTACCGTTGAGAAGACCCTGAACTCTCGCCAGGAGCGCAAGGCTGGTGAACGACAGCTGGGTAAGGACCCCAAGAGTGGGAAGCCCGTCTTCGTGAAGATTGGCCGTTTTGGTCCTGTCGTCCAGATAGGTTCTGCTGACGATGCAGAGAAGCCCCAGTTTGCTCAGCTGCCAAGCGATAAGAGCATGGAGGCTATCACCCTTGACGAGGCACTGGAACTCTTTAAGCTACCCCGTACGGTTGGTGTCTTCGAGGGTGCCGATGTCGTCATCGGTGCTGGTCGCTTCGGACCTTACGTGCTGCATCAGAAGAAGTACACTTCACTGCCCAAGGGTGTCAACCCCATGACCGTCACCCTTGACGAAGCCATCAATCTCATTGAAGAGAAGCGCCGGCAGGAGTCACAAAAGCACCTGAAAACCTTTGCCGAGGATCCTGACCTGGAAGTACTCAACGGTCGCTACGGCCCCTACATCGTCTACGCCGGTAAGAACTACCGTATTGCAAAGGCACTGCATTCTCGCGCTGCAGAACTGACTTACGAGGAGTGCATGTCCATCGTGAAGAAAAACGAGAAATGAGAAGGCCGTGCGCAGAATAATTTTAATCGGTTATATGGGCTCCGGGAAGACCACCGTGGGCAAGGCACTGTCCAAGGTAACAGGCATGATGTTCTACGATCTGGACTGGTATATTGAGACACGCATGCACAAAACGGTGGCACAGATATTTGCCGAAAAAGGTGAAGAAGGCTTCCGCAAGATAGAGCACAACATGCTGCACGAGGTCGCCGAATTCGAGGATGTCATCATCAGCTGCGGCGGCGGCACGCCCTGCTTCTTTGACAACATGGACTACCTGACGCAACAAGGTGAAGTGGTCTGGCTGAAGGCTACCCCCGAGGTGCTCTACAGTCACCTGTTGATGGGCAAGGTGGAGCGGCCATTACTGAAAAACAAAACCCCCGAAGAACTGATAGCCTACATCACCACACAGCTGCAACAGCGCGAGCCTTTTTATCGGAAGGCACAGCACGTGCTCGATGTCAGTCTGCTGGACGACTACGACAAAATAAAACTCAGCGTAAAGGCTCTGCGAAATATGCTGAAATTCTAAATTCCCAACACTTAACACTTGAACCAATGAAGAAATGGACTATTGAGGACTCCCGTGAACTCTACAACATCAACGGCTGGGGCACTAGCTATTTTGGCATCAACGACAAGGGCAACGTCTATGTAACACCTTGTAAGGACGGCACACAGATAGACCTGCGTGAGGTCATGGACGAACTGTCGCTGCGCGATGTTCAGTCGCCCGTGTTGCTGCGTTTCCCCGATATCTTGGACAACCGCATCGAGAAAACGTGGAGCTGTTTCCGCAAAGCTGCCGAGGAATACGACTACAAAGGTGAGAACTACGTGGTCTATCCTATCAAGGTAAACCAGATGCAGCCCGTCGTCGAGGAGATTATTTCGCACGGTCGTAAGTTCAACTTGGGAGTCGAAGCAGGCTCGAAGCCTGAGTTGCATGCCGTCATTGCCGTGCAATGTCAGAGTGACTCCATCATCATCTGCAATGGTTATAAGGACCAGTCGTACATCGAACTGGCCCTGCTGGCCCAGAAGATGGGCAAACAGATATTCATCGTCGTCGAGAAGCCCAACGAGCTGGAACTCATAGCCCGCGAGGCCAAGAAAATCGGCGTCAGGCCCAACATCGGCATCCGCATCAAACTGGCCTCTTCAGGCTCCGGCAAGTGGGAGGAAAGTGGCGGTGACGCCTCGAAGTTCGGACTGACCAGCGCCGAGCTACTGGAAGCCTTAGAGCTGCTCGACCGGAAGGACATGCGCGACTGTCTGCGACTCATCCACTTCCACATAGGAAGCCAGATTACGAAGATACGCCGCATTCAGACCGCCCTGCGCGAGGCCTCACAGTTCTACGTGCAACTGCACAAAATGGGCTACAACGTTGACTTCGTCGACTGTGGCGGCGGACTTGGTGTTGACTACGACGGCACCCGCTCGCCCAGCAGCGAAAGTTCCGTCAACTACAGCATCCAGGAATACGTCAACGACTGCATCTACACCTTTGTCGAGGCAGCCAACAAACACAACATTCCCCACCCCAACCTCATCACTGAGAGCGGGCGCTCGCTGGCTGCCCACCACTCGGTGCTCATCATCGACGTGCTGGAGACAGCCTCTCTGCCCGAGATGCCCGAGGAGTTTGAACCCGATGCAGACTCACACCAGCTGGTCAAGGACCTCTACGACATCTGGGACAACCTGTCACCACGCAACGTGCTGGAGGACTGGCATGACGCCGAGCAGATTCGCGAGGAAGTTCTCGACCTCTTCACGCACGGCATTGTAGACCTCAAGACGCGTGCCGAGGTAGAGGCCATGTACTGGAGCGTATGCCACGAGATACACGCACTTGCGAAAAACCTCAAGCACATTCCCGAGGAACTGATGAACATCGACAAGCTGCTGGCCGACAAGTATTTCTGCAATTTCTCGCTGTTCCAGTCGCTGCCCGACTCGTGGGCCATCGACCAGCTGTTCCCCATCATGCCCATCCAGCGGCTCGACGAGCGTCCCACGCGCAACGCCACCCTGCAGGACATCACCTGCGACAGCGACGGTAAGATTGCCCAGTTTGTCACTAACCGACATAACTCGCACGCACTGCCTGTCCACTCGCTCAGAAAGAACGACAAGTACTATCTTGGTGTATTTCTCGTCGGGGCCTATCAAGAAATCTTGGGCGACATGCACAACCTCTTTGGCGACACCACAGCCGTGCACATTTCCGTCAAAGACGGCCAGTATCACATTGACCAAATCATCGACGGCGAGACCGTGGCCGAGGTGCTTGATTACGTCCAGTACGACCCCAAACGGTTGGTACGCCAGTTAGAGATATGGGTGGCCAAGAGTGTCAAACAGGGTAAAATTACCCTTGAGGAAGGCAAGGAGTTCCTCTCTAACTACCGTTCCGGCCTCTACGGATACACCTATTTAGAATAAACGGTGTTTTTATGGCTTTTCTACTGTTCGGGAAATCCAAACAGTTCAGGATTGGTTCGTCAGCTCCCTGCGCATGTTGCGACCTATCTTGTTCCAGTAGGGTATGTGCTTCAGGGTGGAGCGCACGGGTTGCACGTGCCACAGCATCATCAGCAGCAGGAAGAAACAGCCGGCCAGACAGGCGACGCCATAGAGATATTTCACGGACATCATGATGCTCTGCGTGACGTCTATCGGCTGCAAGGCACGCACCAGGTTGTCGGCTACATGATAGCGGAACAGGTAGCTGTAGACACCGCCGCTGATGCTGTCGACCACACCGTTGCGGATGAAGCCGGCAATGGTAAGGCTCATAAAGAAATGCTGGAACGGCATTGCCACACCCACAACGCCACAGAGGAACATAAAAGACACATCCTCGCGCATCAGACTCATATCGCCCATCATCTGCTGCATGGTGCCCATATAGGTGGTGTTCACCAGCTGGAAGATGACGGCGAACAGCAGATAAATCCAGGGCTGCAGCGCCTTGGGGATGAAGGGCTTTATCATGGGCATTGCAAACGGACGCCCTATCATAGGATCGGCCATAAACTTAGTTGAGAGTTTAGAGTTAATAGTCCACCACGCACTCTACGTTCAGGCCGCTGAGCAGGCGCTTCACATCGTCGGCATTGTTGTCGGCAGTCAGTTCGATACGCACAGGCACGCGCTGCTCCACCTTGACGAAGTTGCCCGTGGCATTATCTACAGGCATGTTGCTATAGGCCGAACCCGTGGCCGAAGAGATGCTCTCCACCTTGGCCTTGAAGGTGACACCAGGAATGGCATCAGCCTCGAACTCTACAGGGGCACCGACGGCGATATGGTGCATCTGCGACTCACGATAGTTGGCGATGACCCATACCGAACGCTGGTCCACCATATTTACTAATAGTTGTCCGGGCTGTACCAACTGCCCTACGTGCATATCCTTTCTTCCGATATAGCCGTCGCAAGGAGCCGTAATCACCGTGTAGCTCAGGTTCAGACGGGCCAGATTGAGACGGGCCTCAGCCACACTCTCACCAGCCTCCGACTGTCCCAACCACTGACGCTGTTCGCCGAGCACCCCGCTGGTGGCCTGCTGCCGGTTCTGGGCAGCCTCATAGCGTGGGCAATCTCAGAGATTGAAGAGGGTCTTGGCATAGAGGTATTCCAAGCAGCAGCGATGGAGGCATAAGGCTCTATAAAAATTGCACGTAAATCAGCGGAATCTATAAAATTTCGGTAGATTCCGCTGGTTTGAGTACATTTCTCGTTCTTGTGCTAAAGGAACAAGTCTCCTAAGCACACTTCATTCTGTATATCCTTGGAATAGGCATTGTGTGCAAGACCATCGGTTGTGACCATGATATTATGCACGGCTTTTTGGGTCTTGGATGCCTCTTTAAAGATGTTCTTCCTGTTGTTCAAGTCCTCTTGGTAAGATTCCGAAATAGTAAACTTACCCTCATGGTACTTCATTTCACAGAGGTCGATAATACCGTCACTTCGGTCTATCAATAAATCCACCTGGCAACCTTCCTTTTTCCTCTTACCTTTTGCCACTGCAGGTTCTTCATCCTCCTTTTTCTTCTTGGGAATGTATCGCCATGCGTATTCCTCTGTCAGAATTCCGCTAATACCAAGTTTCTGTTTTATCTGGTCAGTATGACAGAGGCAGACGCGCTCGAAGGCACGGCCACACCAGTTGTAATATCGGGGCGTTCCCTCCGTCGCCTGCCAGAAATTTATGCCGTGCCGTTTTCCATTGATATACTCATAGTAGAAGAGTGTGTAATGGTCGATGAGTTGAAATATCTCATCCTTTGTTTGTTTGCCAATGACGGAGTAACCACGGATGAAACCACACCATTCCAGATCGTTCAACAGGTCTGTCAGTTTTCCATTATCTTCCAATCCTCCTTCCTCAATAAGCTCCAGTCTAGTCATACCCTCTTTCTTTCCAGCCAAAAGACTGATTACCTTGATGTATGGCTCTGGTTTCTTAAAGAGTGCTGCATAGAGCATACTAAACTCATCATACATATCTCCCTCCTTGGAGAAAATCAGACGGTCAACCTCTTGCGAGAGACTGGCTCCCTTTTGCAGCAGACTCCAATAGTAGGGTACTCCACCGAATATCATATATCCGTTCAGTATCTGCTTGCGTGTCATCTCGATACCACGAGATGCCATCAACTCTTCGCACAGACGGAGAGAGAAAGGCTTCAGGGCTATTCTATGAGTGAGCCTGTTATGCAGTCCACCCTTATTCTTGATAATCTTCTTGACCATCCAAGATGTAGCACTGCCGCACACTACGAATACGATGTCCTTTCTGGCCGATGCCCATCCGTTCCAGAACGATTCCAGTTCAGAAAGAAAACCAGAGCGAGGGGCATCCATCCAGGGTAGTTCGTCAAGGAAGATGATTTTTTTACTTTCTGGCTGAAGGGTGATAAATCGCTTCAGTTCAGAGAATGCGATTATCCAATTGGAGAATACTGGCGGCATATCCGTCAGCCCATGCTCCTTTAGTGCCATGCGGAAACGAGCCAGCTGCTTCCTGGCTGGGATCTTAGCCGCTCCAGTGAACTGGAACGTAAAATGATAGTCGTATGACTCCCTTATCAGGAAAGTCTTGCCAACACGGCGTCGGCCATAGACCGCTATAAACTGAGAATACTCATCAGTAAGCGCGTTTTGCAGTACTTTTCTTTCGTTGTCTCTTCCTATCAGCATAATCTTAGAATTTTGGTGCAAAGATAATAAAAATGTGCTTAAACCAGCGGAATCTATCATTTTTTTTGAGATTCCGCTGATTTACGCACAATTTTTGGTGTTTTGATGCTCAAACACTTCCAAGCTACAGCGATGGAGGTATAAGGCTCGACGGCTAACAGAGCTTAAATAATGGTCGGTTGAATTAAGGAGTATTTCAACCGACCATTTGTTTGATGAACATTGTCTATCTTTGCCGTCGCAAAAGGCGAAGATGCTCACGCTCGCCAATCAAACGAGTTTGTTGGCACTCGCTAAATCGCAAAGCCTCTGTTGTGCAGCAAAAAGGGTTGTTAAAGAATGTATTTTCGGTGTGGTTTTGCGGCAAATAGTGTAATTTTGCAAGATGTTAGACTGATGAAGGGGAAACGATGGAAGAACAGTTGAAACGTGTGTGGAAACGATGGTCGCGGTCGAGTCTGGTGGTGCGTATTGTCATCGGACTTGTGGCGGGCGCGTTGTTGGCACTGTTGGTGCCTCAGTGGACGGTTGTGGGGCTCCTGGGTAAGGTCTTTGTCGGTGCGCTGAAGGCCATTGCACCGGTGCTGGTGGCCGTGTTGGTGGCATCGAGTATTGCGCAGGCTGGCGACGGGCTGGGTTCTCGGTTTCGGATGGTCATCGTGCTCTATATGGCTACTACGCTGATGGCGGCTTTTGCAGCAGTGGCAGGCAGTTTCCTGTTTCCTGTACCCCTGCAGTTGACGAATGACGTTGCTGTGGGTGACGGAGTCGGTTCGATGGGTGCTGTCTTCGAAAATCTGCTGCTGAACATGGTGGCGAACCCTGTAGGCGCAGTTATGGAGGCCAACTATATCGGTGTGTTGTTCTGGGCTGTCGTCTTTGGCGTGGGTCTGAAATTAGTGGCCAGCGCACAGACTGTGACCATGGTGCAGGACTTGGCACGTGTGGCCTCGCAGGCTGTACGGTGGGTCATCCAGATGGCTCCGTTGGGCATTATGGGCCTGGTGTTCACCTCCGTGTCGGAGAGCGGACTGGAAATTTTCGCAGTCTACGGCCGTTTGCTGGCCCTGCTGGTGGGGTGCATGCTGGTGCATGTGCTGCTGTTCTGCCCCCTGGTGGCCTTCCTGTTGCTGCACCGTAATCCCTATCCGCTGCTGTTTGAGTGTCTGAGGGTCAGCGGCTTGCAGGCGTTCTTTACCCGTTCGTCGGCCGCGAATATTCCTGTCAACATGAGCCTGTGCAAACGGTTGGGCATTGACGAGGACTTTTATTCCGTCAGCATACCGTTAGGAGCAACCGTGAACATGAACGGTGCGGCTATAACGATAACTGTCATGACGCTGGCAGTGGCTCATACGGTGGGTGTCGACGTGTCGGTGGGCTCGGCGCTGCTGCTCAGTGTGGTGGCGGCTCTAGGAGCCTGCGGGACGTCGGGCGTGGCCGGTGGATCGCTGCTGCTCATCCCCTTGGCGTGTTCGCTGTTCGGTATCGGTCATGGCGTGGCCATGCAGGCCGTTGCCGTGGGCTTCATCATCGGTGTGGTGCAGGATAGTGTTGAGACGGCGCTGAATTCGTCGAGCGATGTCTTTTTCACCGCCATCGCTGAGCAGTATGAGCTGGAAAAGCATGTGCTTCCGCGCCGTAATGCCTGAAAATCATTGGCTGACAGGTGGCGCTTGTCGGTTGAAAATGTCGGCTGAGAGGCGAAATCATTCGTTGTGATGTAAAAAGTCGGCAAAAAACTTGGCTGTTTGGCGAAATTGTTGTAACTTTGCACCCGCTTTTCGTGGCACCTGTGCCCGAAGGCAGCGAAACAGTTAGTAACAATATAAAGAATTAAAACCAAAAAGCAAATGATTATTGTACCCGTAAAAGAAGGCGAGAACATCGAGAAGGCCCTCAAGAAGTTTAAGAGAAAGTTCGAAAAGACTGGTGTTACCAAGGAGCTCCGCGCTCGTCAGCAGTTCGACAAACCCTCTGTACTGAAGCGCCTGAAGATGGAACATGCCATCTACGTACAGAAGCTTCGCGATGCAGAAGAGTAAAAAAGTGCTCTAAAATTTTGTAGTCTCGGAAAATTTTCGTAAATTCGTTGCCGAAAACGAGAAGCAACGTCTATGATGATAGAAGATTTTTTGAACTACCTGCGTTACGAACGGAATCGTTCCGAACTGACTGTACGCACCTACGAACGGAGTCTGAGAGACTTCGAATCGTACTTCAAAAATCGAGAAAGTCATCTCTCGTGGGAGTCGGTAGACTCTGACATCATCCGTGACTGGATGGAGAGTTTGATGGATAAAGGCGACATGGCATCAACAGTAAATAACTCGTTGAGTGCCGTGCGTTCTTTTTTTCGTTTTGCACTGGCTCGCGGGCTGGTTGGCACCGATCCGGCCCATACTTTAAAAGGCCCCAAGAAGCAGAAGCCGTTGCCGCAGTTTGTGCGTGAGTCAGAGATGGACCGGTTAATCGACCAGCAGGATATGTGGGGTGAAGGTTATGCTGATTCGCGCGCACGTACTATTATAATATTATTATATGAGACGGGCATCCGACTGGCAGAACTGGTGGGTCTGAACGACTGTGATGTTGACTTCGCGTCTCACCAGCTGAAGGTGACGGGCAAGCGGAATAAGCAACGAATCATTCCCTTCGGCCAGGAACTGGAGGAAACGCTCAGGGAGTATATGCGCCAGCGCGACGAACAACCGCTCAAGTTGGAAGAAGCACTGCTCATCAACGACAAGGGCTACCGCATAACGCGCAATCAGGTGGAAGGCGTTGTTAAGCGCTACCTGTCGAAGGTGACCACCCTGAAGAAACGGTCGCCGCACGTGCTGCGCCATTCTTTCGCCACCGCTATGCTCAACAACGGGGCAGGACTGGAGAGCGTTCGCAAACTTTTGGGGCATGAGAGTGTCGCCACTACCGAAATCTATACCCACACGACGTTCGAACAATTAAAACGAGTGTATGAGAATGCCCATCCAAGGGCTTAACCAGATTATTTACCCTTTTAACTAAAAACAGGAGGTAACTATGGAAATTAAGATTCAGTCGATTCACTTCGACGCTACCGAGAAGTTACAGGCGTTCATCGACAAGAAGGTCGCCAAGTTGGAAAAAACATTTGAAGATATTCAGAAAGTGGAGGTGCAGTGCAAAGTCGTCAAACCCGCTACCGCCCAGAACAAGGAGGTGAGCATGACGGTTACTGTGCCGGGAACTACGCTTTTCGTTGAGAAAGTAAGTGATACTTTTGAGGAGTCTACCGACCTTTGCGTCGATTCTATGCGCGTCCAACTGCAGAAATTTAAGGAAAAATTGCGTAATAGATAAAAAAAACCTCGAAAAGTTTTGGTAATTCAAAAATAATGCCTACCTTTGCATCCGCTTTCCGACAGCAAGACTCCAAGTCGGGTAGCGGATGCTTGAGTAACAAGCCTCTTTAGCTCAGTTGGCCAGAGCACGTGATTTGTAATCTCGGGGTCGTTGGTTCGAATCCGACAAGAGGCTCTGGAAAAGGCAAAGGTCAGTAGGGCTGAGCACAAGATTGAGACGAGGCAAAACATTGAGGGTGGTTTCCAGAGTGGCCAAATGGGGCAGACTGTAAATCTGTTGTCTTTCGACTTCGGTGGTTCGAATCCATCACCACCCACTTCCTGACAAAAAGGAAGTCAGTGTTGCGGAAATAGCTCAGTTGATAGAGCACTAGCCTTCCAAGCTGGGGGTCGCGGGTTTGAGCCCCGTTTTCCGCTCATCTCGCTGTTATAGCTCAGTGGTAGAGCACTTCCTTGGTAAGGAAGAGGTCCTGAGTTCAAATCTCAGTAACAGCTCAAAACGAAAGAGAAAACGATTTAAATCGGATATTCATTTATAAAACAATAAAAAAGAAAAGCTATGGCTAAAGAACAATTTGTGCGCACCAAACCGCACGTAAACATTGGTACAATTGGTCACGTTGACCATGGTAAGACTACTCTGACCGCTGCCATCACTACCGTACTGGCTAAGCAGGGTCTCTCTGAAGTTAAGTCTTTCGACCAGATTGATAATGCTCCTGAGGAGAAGGAGCGTGGTATCACCATTAACACTGCTCACGTTGAGTATGAGACCGCTAAGCGTCACTACGCTCACGTTGACTGCCCGGGACACGCCGACTATGTGAAGAACATGGTAACTGGTGCTGCTCAGATGGATGGTGCTATCCTCGTAGTTGCTGCTACTGACGGTCCTATGCCTCAGACACGTGAGCACGTTCTGCTCGCTCGTCAGGTAAACGTTCCCCGTCTGGTGGTGTTCCTGAACAAGTGCGATATGGTTGAGGATGAGGAGATGCTGGAGCTCGTTGAGATGGAGGTCCGCGAGATTCTGGAGCAGTATGAGTTCGAGGATGATACTCCTATCATTCGTGGCTCTGCCCTCGGTGCTCTGAACGGCGTTGAGAAGTGGGAGCAGAAGGTGATGGAGCTCATGGACACCTGCGACACTTGGATTCAGGAGCCTCCGCGCGCTACCGACAAGCCCTTCCTGATGCCTGTTGAGGACGTGTTCTCTATCACTGGTCGTGGTACTGTTGCTACCGGCCGTATCGAGACTGGTGTCATCCACGTTGGTGACGAAGTTGAGCTGCTCGGTCTGGGTGAGGACAAGAAGTCGGTTGTTACCGGTGTTGAGATGTTCCGTAAGATTCTTGACGAGGGTCAGGCTGGTGATAACGTAGGTCTGCTGCTCCGCGGTATCGACAAGAACGAGATCAAGCGTGGTATGGTGCTCTGCCATCCGGGTCAGATCAAGCCCTTCAAGAAGTTTAAGGCTTCTATCTATGTCCTGAAGAAGGAAGAGGGTGGCCGTCACACTCCGTTCGGCAACAAGTATCGTCCCCAGTTCTACCTCCGCACCATGGACTGCACGGGTGAGATTACTCTCCCCGCAGGTGTTGAGATGGTGATGCCTGGTGATAACGTAGAGATCACAGTTGAGCTCATCTACGCTGTTGCTCTGAACAAGGGTCTGCGTTTCGCTATCCGCGAAGGTGGCCGTACCGTTGGTTCTGGTCAGATCACTGAGGTCTACGAGGACTAATCGTCCTAAAAGACGAGGCACAGCCTTATCTTACTGGACAAATATAATATCTAGCTCCCGCACGGAACGGGCGGGAGCTTATTTACGGGAATAGCTCAGTTGGTAGAGCATCGGTCTCCAAAACCGAGGGTCGTGGGTTCGAGTCCTCCTTCCCGTGCTAAAAAGAAGAATAAGTATGAACGTAATTAAGAGATTCATTAATTATTGTAAGTCTTGCTATGAGGAGCTTGCCCACAAGGTGACATGGCCCTCACGCAAGGAACTGACACAGAGTGCCGTGGTGGTACTCTCTGCCTCGTTGATAATCGCTGTTGTAGTTTGGCTCATGGACGTTGTGTTCAAGGCTTTCATGACAACCGTATATCCCAACTAATTTAATAGACGATCCAGACGATGTCGGAAACGAACATGAAGTGGTACGTGCTGCGTGCCGTCAGTGGTAAGGAAGGTAAGGTGAAAGAGTATATTGATGCTGCAAAGAAGCATAACGATGTACTCGATGCTCATGTTGGAGAAGTGCTGTTACCTACCGAGAAATATGCCACACTTCAGAATGGCAAGCGTGTCGTCAAAGAAAAGTTGTTCCTCCCAGGATATGTTCTCGTGCAGGCTGAACTGCAGGGTGAGGTGGCTCATATGTTGCGCTTCATTCCTAATGTAATGGGATTCCTTGGTGGTATGGATAATCCTGAGGTAGTGCGCCAGTCGGAAATCAACCGAATACTGGGTACTGCCGAAGAGACTACTATTGAGAGTGCTGAGTTGAACATTCCTTATAGTGTAGACGATACCGTTAAGGTTACTGACGGTCCGTTCTCTGGTTTCCAGGGTATTATTGAGGAAGTGAATACCGAGAAGCGCAAGTTGAAGGTAATGGTCAAGATTTTCGGCAGAAAGACTCCTCTGGAGCTGTCGTTCACGCAAGTAGAGAAAGAATAGGGCGTAAGTGTTACGGTACGCCCCCTTCTATATACGGTCTGGGGAGGCTTCCACTCCAAAGGCTTATATAACAATCATTATTAATTATAAACAGAAATGGCTAAAGAAGTTGCTGGATTAATCAAATTGCAGATTAAAGGTGGCGCTGCGAATCCCTCACCCCCTGTTGGACCTGCACTGGGTTCCAAGGGTATTAATATCATGGGATTCTGCAAGGAGTTCAACGCCAGAACCCAGGATAAGGCAGGTAAGGTTCTTCCTGTCGTTATTACCTATTATGCAGACAAGTCATTCAGCTTCATCATTAAGACTCCCCCCGCAGCTGTCCAGTTGCTGGAGGCTGCAAAGGTAAAGGTTGGTTCTGCTCAGCCTAACCGTAAGAAGGTGGCCAGCGTGACCTGGGATCAGGTGCGCACCATCGCTGAGGACAAGATGAGCGACCTGAACTGTTTTACCGTAGAGTCTGCTATGAAGCTGATTGCTGGTACAGCACGTAGCATGGGTATCACTGTTAAAGGGGACTTCCCTGGTAAATAACAAATAACTTCAATTAGAAAAATGAGTAAACTGACAAAAAATCAAAAGTTGGTAGCTGATAAGGTTGAAGCAGGGAAAGCATACTCTTTACAGGAAGCCGCTGCACTGGTGAAAGAAATTACCACCACCAAGTTCGAGGCTTCGGTTGATATCGATGTACGCTTGGGCGTTGACCCGCGTAAGGCTAACCAGATGGTTCGTGGCGTAGTATCGCTGCCGAACGGTACTGGTAAGGTAACACGCGTGCTCGCTCTCTGTACTCCCGATCAGGAAGAAGCTGCTAAGGAAGCTGGTGCCGACTATGTGGGTCTTGACGAGTACATCGACAAGATCAAGCAGGGTTGGACTGATGTTGATGTGATTATTACTATGCCCTCGTGCATGGGTAAACTGGGTCCTCTCGGACGTATCCTGGGCCCCCGTGGCTTGATGCCTAACCCCAAGAGTGGCACGGTAACTATGGACGTTGCTAAGGCAGTCAAGGAAGTAAAGCAGGGTAAGATAGACTTCAAGGTGGACAAGGCTGGTATTGTACATGCCTCCATCGGTAAGATTACTTTCACTCCCGAGCAAATCTATGGAAATGCCAAGGAGTTCCTGCAGACTATTATTAAGCTGAAGCCGGCTGCTGCCAAGGGTACATACATGAAGAGTATCTTTATCTCCAGCACCATGAGCGCTGGTATCAAGGTGGATCCTAAGACTGTAGAATAACTCGTTAAACGATTAGACGCATGAAAAAGGAATTAAAAGATACTATTGTAGTAGAACTTGGACAGAAGCTGAAAGAGTATCCTCATTTCTATCTGGTTGACATTGCCGGACTGAATGCGGAGCAGACGAGCAATCTCCGTCGCAAGTGCTTCAAGAACGAGATCAAGATGGTAGTGGTGAAGAACACTCTTCTCCACAAGGCCTTCGAAGCATCTGATATAGACTTTTCCGAACTCTATGGTAGCCTGAAGGGCAGCACTGCTGTAATGTTTGCACAGACAGCTAACGTGCCTGCAAAGCTTCTCAAGGAATACAAGAAGGAAGGCATTCCCGCACTGAAGGCAGCTTACGCTGAGGAAGGATTCTTTGTGGGTGCTGACAAGCTTGACGAACTGGTGGCTATCAAGAGCAAGAACGAACTTATCGCCGACGTGGTGGCATTGCTGCAGTCTCCTATCAAGACTGTCGTCTCTGGCCTGAACGCTGGTGGCAAGATTCACGGACTGCTGGACGCTATCGCTGAGCGTAACAAATAAGCGAAGAGATATAACAAACATTAACATTAAAAAACAATTAAAATTTTAAATAAAATGGCAGATATTAAAGCTATTGCTGAGGAGTTGGTTAACCTCACAGTAAAGGAAGTACAAGAGTTGGCAACAGTCCTGAAGGACGAGTATGGAATCGAGCCCGCTGCTGCAGCTGTTGCTGTTGCTGCTGGTCCCGCTGCCGGTGGCGATGCTGCCGCTGCTGAGGAGAAGTCTTCTTTCGACGTAGTGCTGAAGGAAGTTGGTGCTGCTAAGCTGCAGGTGGTGAAGGCCGTTAAGGAAGCTTGCGGTCTGGGCCTGAAGGAAGCTAAGGACCTGGTAGACGGCGTTCCCTCAACACTGAAGGAAGGTCTGTCTAAGGACGAGGCCGAGAACCTGAAGAAGGCTATCGAAGAGGCTGGTGCCGTCGTTGAACTGAAGTAATTTCAGAATACAACAACTACAATATGGTTGGGGGCTCTCTGGTAGAGGGTTCCCGACCATTTTCTTGTTTTTTCTATAATCCGGGCTATCCGGAATCTCCGGAATAACCGGTTATATATTATTTTTTCATTTATGGCTATTAAGAAAGCAGAAAACAGAGTAAACTTTGGCAGCGTAAAGAATCCGATGCCATTCCCGGATTTCCTCGATGTGCAGTTAAAGTCATTCAGAGACTTCCTACAGTTGGATACTCCGCCTGAGGAACGCAAGAACGACGGTTTGTATAAGGTGTTCGCCGAGAACTTCCCTATCACCGACACACGTAATAATTTCGTCCTTGAGTTCCTGGATTACTACATCGACCCGCCCCGTTACACCATTGATGAGTGTCTGGAGCGTGGCTTGACCTATAGCGTACCCTTGAAGGCTAAGCTGAAACTGTATTGTACAGACCCTGACCATGAGGACTTTGACATGGCTATTCAGGATGTCTTCCTTGGCCCGATTCCATATATGACGGCTAATGGTACGTTCGTCATCAATGGTGCCGAGCGTGTCGTCGTCAGCCAGCTACACCGTTCGCCGGGTGTTTTCTTCGGACAGAACGTGCATGCCAACGGTACACTGCTTTACTCAGCCCGTATCATTCCTTTCAAGGGATCGTGGATTGAGTTTGCTACGGACATTAATAATGTGATGTATGCGTACATTGACCGTAAGAAGAAGTTGCCTGTTACCACACTGCTGCGTGCCATAGGTTTTGAGACTGATAAGGACATCCTGCAGATTTTTGATCTCGCAGAGGAGGTGAAGGTAAACAAGAAAGTCCTGAAGGAGGTCATTGGTTCGAAGCTTGCTGCCCGTGTGCTGAAGAGCTGGAACGAGGACTTCGTTGATGAAGACACCGGTGAGGTGGTATCCATTGAGCGTAACGAGGTCATCATGGAGCGTGAGACAGAGATTACCGAGGACAACATGCTCGACATCCTGGAGAGTGGGGCCTCTACCATTCTCGTCCACAAAAATGAGGCTGTTGCCCAAGACTATTCCATTATCTTCAATACACTGGCCAAAGACCCGTCGAACTCAGAGAAGGAAGCCGTGCTCTATATCTATCGGCAGCTGCGTAATGCCGATCCTGCTGATGATGCCAGTGCCCGTGAGGTCATCCAGAACCTGTTCTTCTCAGATAAGCGTTACGACCTAGGTGATGTCGGTCGCTATCGTATCAACAAGAAGCTCGGCCTTGACACGGATATGGATGTCCGTGTGCTGACCAAAGAGGATATCATTGAGATTATCAAGTATCTTATTCAGCTGATTAACTCGAAAGCAACCGTCGACGATATCGACCACCTGTCGAACCGTCGCGTTCGTACTGTCGGTGAGCAGCTGTCTAACCAGTTCAGCATTGGTCTGGCACGTATGAGCCGTACCATCCGTGAGCGCATGAACGTTCGCGATAATGAGGTGTTTACGCCTACAGACCTGATTAATGCCAAGACTATTTCCAGCGTCATCAACTCGTTCTTCGGCACTAACCCGCTGTCGCAGTTCATGGACCAGACCAACCCTCTGGCTGAGGTAACCCACAAGCGCCGTCTCTCAGCTCTGGGCCCTGGCGGTCTGTCGCGAGAGCGTGCCGGCTTTGAGGTTCGTGACGTACACTATACACACTACGGTCGTCTATGCCCGATTGAGAGCCCTGAAGGTCCTAACATCGGTCTGATTTCGTCGCTGTGTGTCTATGCCAAGATTAACGAACTCGGCTTCATCGAGACTCCCTACCGTAAGGTGGAGAACGGTGTGGCCAACCTGAATAACGACGATATCGTATATCTGACAGCCGAAGAGGAGGCAGATCACATCATCGGTCAGGGCAATGCCCCGTTGAACGATGACGGAACATTCATCCGCAAGGTGGTGAAGTGCCGCCAGGATGCCGACTTCCCTGTGGTGCCCCCCACTCAGGTGGATCTGATGGATGTCTCGCCACAGCAGATTGCTTCTATTGCTGCCTCGCTGATTCCGTTCCTGGAGCACGATGATGCCCACCGTGCACTGATGGGATCAAACATGATGCGTCAGGCTGTGCCTCTGCTGCACAACGAGGCTCCTATCGTAGGTACTGGCATCGAGCGTCAGGTCTGCGAGGACTCCCGCACCATGATTACTGCCGAAGGTGATGGCGTTGTCGACTATGTAGATGCTACCACCATCCGCATTCTCTACGACCGTACTGAAGACGAGGAGTATGTAAGCTTCGAGCCTGCTCTGAAGGAGTACCGTATCCCGAAGTTCCGTCGTACCAACCAGAACATGACCATCGACCTGCGTCCTATCTGTGACAAGGGCCAGCGTGTGAAGAAGGGTGACATACTTACCGAGGGTTATGCCACTGAGAATGGTGAACTCGCCTTGGGTCGTAACCTCCTGGTGGCCTACATGCCTTGGAAGGGTTACAACTACGAGGATGCCATTGTGCTCAATGAGCGTATTGTCCGTGAGGATGTGCTGACATCTGTGCATGTCGATGAGTATTCGCTCGACGTCCGTGAGACCAAACGTGGTGCTGAGGAGTTCACCTCTGATATTCCTAATGTCAGCGAGGAGGCTACCAAGGACCTTGACGAGAATGGTGTCATCCGCGTTGGTGCTCGTGTGGAGCCTGGTGACATCCTGATTGGTAAGATTTCACCGAAGGGTGAGAGCGATCCCTCACCTGAGGAGAAACTGCTCCGCGCCATCTTCGGTGACAAGGCCGGTGACGTGAAGGACTCTTCACTGAAGGCTAATCCTTCACTGACAGGTGTTATCATTGACAAGAAACTCTTCACACGTGCTGTCAAGACTCGTCAGACCAAGCAGCAGGATAAGATTACATTGGCAAAGATTGACGAGGAGCATGAGGCAAAGATTGCAGACCTTCGTGATATACTCGTCGAGAAACTTGTTTCACTGACCAAGGGAAAGACCTCGATGGGCGTGAAGGACTATACCGGTGCTGAGATTATTTCTAAGGGAAGCAAGTTCACTATGGCTGCCCTGAAGAACTTGGAGTATGGCGATGTACAGATTAGTAATTGGACTAACGATGAGCACAAGAATGAGCTCATTGCCAAACTGATTATTAACTTCCTGAAGAAATATAAGCTGCTCGATGCCGAGAACAAACGTAAGAAGTTTGCTATCACCATCGGTGACGAACTGCCCTCAGGCATTCTGCAAATGGCCAAGGTTTACGTGGCCAAGAAACGTAAGATTGGTGTCGGCGATAAGCTGGCCGGTCGACACGGTAACAAGGGTATCGTCTCGAAGGTGGTTCGTCAGGAAGACATGCCGTTCCTCGAGGACGGTCGTCCTGTCGACCTAGTGCTGAACCCGCTGGGTGTGCCGTCACGAATGAACCTCGGACAGATTTTCGAGGCTATTCTTGGTGCTGCTGGTAAGCGCCTTGGTGTGAAGTTTGCTACGCCAATCTTTGATGGTGCCAAGCTGGAAGACCTGGCAGAGTGGACTGACAAGGCCGGCCTGCCCCGCCTCTGCTCTACCCACCTGTATGATGGTGAGACCGGTGAACGCTTCGACCAGCCTGCCACTGTGGGTATCACCTACTTCCTGAAGCTCGGTCACATGGTCGAAGACAAGATGCACGCTCGTTCCATCGGTCCGTATTCACTCATCACGCAGCAGCCCCTCGGCGGTAAGGCTCAGTTTGGTGGCCAGCGTTTCGGTGAGATGGAGGTCTGGGCACTCGAGGCCTTCGGTGCCAGCCATGTATTGCAGGAAATCCTGACTATCAAGTCTGATGATGTCGTTGGTCGTTCAAAGGCTTACGAAGCCATTGTCAAGGGCGAACCTATGCCAACTCCAGGTATTCCTGAGTCACTCAACGTGCTACTTCACGAACTGAAGGGTCTTGGACTTAGCATCAAGATGGACTAATCTTAAGGGAAGAGTGAAAAGTGAATAGTGAATAGAAAAATTTGCTACCGCTACATAAAATCGTAAATCGTCAAATAGTAAATTGATATATGGCTTTCAAGAAAGATTCAAAGATAAAGAGTAATTTCACCAAGATAACCATCGGACTGGCATCACCTGAGGAAATCCTCGAGAGCTCATTTGGTGAGGTTACCAAGCCTGAGACCATCAACTATCGTACTTACAAGCCCGAGCGCGACGGTCTGTTCTGCGAGCGCATCTTCGGTCCGACAAAGGACTACGAGTGTGCCTGTGGCAAGTACAAGCGCATCCGCTATAAGGGCATCGTTTGCGACCGTTGTGGTGTGGAGGTTACTGAGAAGAAGGTTCGTCGTGAGCGTACCGGACACATCGAACTGGTTGTTCCCGTGGCTCATATCTGGTACTTCCGCAGCCTGCCCAATAAGATTGGCTACCTGCTGGGACTGCCCACCAAGAAGCTTGATGCAATCATCTACTACGAGCGCTATGTGGTTATTCAGCCCGGTGTGATGGCTGGCAAGAAGGATGGTGAGGGCAACCCTGCCATTGGTTCACAGATGTTCGACCTGCTCAGTGAAGAGGAATATAACGATATTCTCGACAACCACGTTTCTGAGAACAACGACTATCTGGACGACAGCGACCCCAACAAGTTCATTGCCAAGATGGGTGCTGAGGCTATCTACGACCTGCTGATACGTCTGGACCTTGACTCGTTGAGCTATGAGTTGCGCGACCGTGCCAACAGTGACTCCAGCGTCCAGCGCAAGAACGAGGCCCTGAAGCGCTTGCAGGTGGTCGAGGCCTTCCGCTCCAGCGTTGAGAAGGGCATCAACCGCCCCGAGTGGATGATTATGAAGATTATCCCTGTTACGCCTCCCGAGCTGCGTCCGCTGGTTCCTCTGGATGGTGGCCGTTTTGCCACCTCCGACCTGAACGACCTCTATCGTCGTGTCATTATTCGTAACAACCGACTGAAGCGACTCATTGAGATTCATGCTCCCGAAGTCATCCTGCGCAATGAGAAGCGTATGCTACAGGAGGCTGTCGACTCACTGTTTGACAACAGCCGTAAGTCCAGTGCCGTGAAGAGCGACAGCAACCGTCCGCTGAAGTCACTTTCAGACTCACTGAAGGGTAAGCAGGGCCGTTTCCGTCAGAACTTGCTCGGTAAGCGTGTCGACTACTCAGCTCGTTCGGTTATCGTTGTCGGTCCTGAGCTGAAGATGGGTGAGTGCGGCCTGCCCAAGCTGATGGCCGCCGAGCTCTATAAGCCGTTTATTATTCGCAAACTCATCGAGCGTGGCATCGTGAAAACCGTCAAGTCGGCCAAGAAGATTGTCGATCGTCGTGAGCCTGTCATCTATGATATTCTGGAGAACGTGATGAAGGGACACCCCGTACTCTTGAACCGTGCTCCTACACTTCACCGTCTGGGTATTCAGGCTTTCCAGCCCAAGCTCATCGAGGGTAAGGCTATCCAGCTGCACCCCCTGGCATGTACGGCATTCAATGCCGACTTTGACGGCGACCAGATGGCTGTGCACCTTCCGTTGAGCAACGAGGCTATTTTGGAGGCACAGATTCTGATGCTTCAGAGCCATAACATTCTGAACCCTGCCAATGGCGCACCTATCACCGTGCCGTCGCAGGATATGGTGCTCGGACTTTATTATATCTCAAAGATTCGTCCGGGAGCCAAGGGTGAGGGGCTGACATTCTATGGTCCCGAGGAGGCTATCATTGCCCACAATGAAGGCAAGTGCGACCTGCACGCTCAGGTAAAGGTCGTCGTTGACGACATAGTCGACGGCAAGCCCTGCAAGCGCATGGTCGAGACCTCCGTCGGTCGTGTCATCGTGAACGGCATCATTCCTAAGGAAGTAGGCTACGTCAACAAGATTATCTCCAAGAAGTCTCTGCGTGACATCATTGCCGATGTCATCAAGAACGTAGGCTTCGCCGAGGCTTGCGAGTTTCTCGACGGTATCAAGAACCTCGGTTACCGCATGGCCTACGAGGCTGGTCTGTCGTTCAACCTCGACGATATCATCATCCCTGAGTCCAAGAAAGACCTGGTGGAGAAGGGTAATGCCGAAGTGCAGCAGATTACCGAGAACTATAACATGGGTTTCATCACCGACAACGAACGCTACAATCAGGTTATCGACACCTGGACACATATTAACAATGATCTCGGTAACGTGCTGATGAAGGAGATGACCGAGGCCGACCAGGGCTTCAATGCTGTCTTCATGATGCTCGATTCCGGAGCCCGTGGCTCGAAGGACCAGATTCGTCAGCTCTCTGGTATGCGTGGTCTGATGGCCAAGCCCCAGAAGGCTGGTGCCGAGGGTGCACAGATTATTGAGAACCCCATTCTGTCGAACTTCAAGGAGGGTATGTCCGTGCTGGAGTACTTCATCTCTACCCACGGTGCCCGTAAGGGTCTGGCCGACACTGCTATGAAGACCGCCGACGCTGGTTACCTGACCCGTCGTCTTGTAGATGTATCTCACGATGTGATTATCAATGAGGAAGACTGTGGCACGCTGCGCGGACTGGTCTGCACTGCCCTAAAGAATGGCGACGAGGTTATCTCCACACTCTATGAGCGCATCCTCGGACGTGTCTCAGTGCACGATATCATTCATCCCTCTACTGGCGAACTTATTGTTGCTGCCGGTGAGGAGATCACTGAACCCATTGCTCAGGCCATTGAGGACTCACCTATCGAGTCTGTCGAGATTCGTTCCGTGCTCACTTGTGAGTCGCGTCATGGCGTCTGCATGAAGTGTTACGGTCGTAACCTGGCTACCCGTAAGATGGTGCAGAAGGGTGAGGCTGTTGGAGTCATCGCTGCCCAAGCTATTGGTGAGCCCGGTACCCAGCTGACCCTACGTACGTTCCATGCCGGTGGTGTGGCTGCCAATGCTGCTGCCAATGCCAGCATCGTGGCTAAGAACGATTCGCGCATGGAACTCGAAGAAGTTCGTACCGTGCCATTCGACGAGGACGGCCGCGAGTGCGAGATGGTTGTAAGCCGTCTGGGTGAGGCTCGTTTCGTCGATACTCATACTAATATCGTGTTGTCTACCGTCAACGTTCCCTATGGTTCATCACTCTATTTCCGTAATGGCGACGTGGTGAAGAAGGGTGACAAGATTGCACAGTGGGATCCCTTCAATGCCGTCATCGTTACTGAGTATGCCGGTACACTGAAGTTCCACGATGTCATAGAGGGTGTAACCTTCCGTGCCGAGACCGATGAGACCACTGGTTTGACTGAAAAGATTGTCACCGAGTCCAAGGATAAGTCAAAAGTTCCTACTTGCGATGTCGTTACTGCCAACGGCGAGGTCGTCGGTACCTACAACTTCCCTGTAGGCGGTCACGTGGTGGTTGAGGACGGTCAGACCGTCAAAACTGGTGAGACGCTCGTTAAGATTCCGCGTGCTGCTGCCAAGGGTGGTGATATCACTGGTGGCTTGCCTCGTGTCACAGAGCTTTTCGAGGCACGTAACCCGTCGAACCCCGCCATCGTCTCTGAGATTGATGGTGAGGTCACCATGGGTAAGGTGAAACGTGGTAATCGCGAGATTATCGTTACCTCCAAGACCGGCGAGCAGCGTAAGTACCTCGTATCACTGTCTAAGCAGATTCTGGTACAGGAGCACGATGCCGTGCGTGCTGGTACACCGTTATCTGATGGTGTCATCACGCCTGCCGACATCCTGGCCATCAAGGGTCCGACGGCTGTGCAGGAGTACATCGTCAACGAGGTCCAGGACGTTTATCGTCTGCAGGGTGTGAAGATTAACGACAAGCACTTTGAGATTATTGTCCGCCAGATGATGCGTAAGGTACAGATTAACGACCCTGGCGACACTTCGTTCCTCGAAAGCGATATCATTGACAAGCTTGATTTCGCTGAAGAGAACGACCGCATCTGGGGTAAGAAGGTGGTTATCGATGCTGGCGACTCCGAGAACCTGCAGAAGGGCCAGATTGTCACCGCCCGCAAGCTGCGCGATGAGAATTCCATGCTGAAGCGCCGTGACTTGAAACTCGTTCAAGTGCGCGATGCCGTGCCTGCCACGTCAACACAGATCCTGCAGGGTATCACTCGTGCTGCACTGCAGACCAAGTCGTTCATGTCGGCAGCATCGTTCCAGGAGACCACCAAGGTGCTCAATGAGGCCGCTATTCGCGGTAAGGTAGACACCTTAGAGGGTATGAAGGAGAACGTCATCAGCGGTCATCTGATTCCTGCTGGTACTGGTTTGCGCGAGTTTGAGAAGATTATCGTTGGCTCCAAGGAAGAGTATGAGCGCATGCAGGCTAACCGCAAGAATGTGCTCGACTTTGCTGAGGAGACAGTAATTGACTAATATCATTATAGCAATGAACGAAAACGAAAACAAGAAAGGGCAGTTACAAATAGAACTGCCACAGAATATCGCCCAGGGCGAATATGCCAACTTTGCCATCATTACGCACTCCAGCAGCGATTTCATCATTGACTTCGCCCGCGTGTTGCCTGGCCTTCCCAAGGCTCAGGTGAAGAGTCGTGTCATCCTAGCTCCTGAGCATGCCAAGCGTCTGCTCGGTGCGCTTCAGGAGAACATTGTGCGCTACGAGCGTGAGTTCGGCCCCATCAAGATTCCCAATCAGGAGCCGCGCACCATTGCTCCCTTCCCTGTGGGCAAGGGTGAGGCATAAGCCGCCCCGTGTGTGCTATTCTGCACCAATAGAAAAAGCGCCCCGAGCACTACTTGACGTAGTCTCGGGGCGCTTTTTCTTTAGAGAGTCTTGCCTACACCATGCCGCCTGTCATGGCTGTCGTTCCACCTGCTGCTGCCAGCAGGGCAGTGAGTATGGTGACTATCACCTTGACGATTTTCTTCCAGTCCGTTTTCATCGTCACTCATTGGTTAAGGTTCGGGTTCGGGGTCTGACTTCTGCGACGTGTCCACATCGTTCTTCGGAGCCTCCTGAATCTTTAGGCCTACGAGCATGGACTTGGTGCGCTGGCGCGTGGCGGCATCAATCTTCACCTCGGGCTGGAACAGCACGTGGGCGTTCTTGACGTGCTTCTGGGCGTTGAAGTCACCAGGCAGGTTGACACCCTCGCTGCTCATGCCGAGTTTGAAGGTTCCCAGACCATTAATGTGCACGCGCTTGGAGTTCTGCAGGGCATCGGTCATGGTCTCTGCCAGCTCTGCCAGCACGGCCTTGATGTCCGAGAGCTTCACCGTGCAGTTACGCTGCATGATGACAGCCAGGTCGTCCGTTTCCACTGTTCCGGTCATTATGCCACGTGCAAACCACTTGCCAAAGGCCGAACTCTTACTATTCTTATTCTTATAAAGCTTATAAAAAAGTGCCATATTATTCTTGTTTTAAAGGGTTAATGTAAAAATTTCAAATATCTCGTTGTCATTGATTGACGATGCAAAGGTACGCACTTTTTTCACTTCTTCCAAGCATTTCCCTTGTCAATACCTACCTAAAATAACTTGCATGGCATATCCTTAAGTTTCAGGCAGTGTTCAGCGTGCCGTGCAACGAATTTCTGTTGAATTAAAATTTTTTGCCAAAAAATGTTGCATGTTTCCCAAAAACGCCTTACTTTTGCAGTGAACAATCATTTAAAGGCGCCTGCTTCCGCCACGAACGAGATGTCTGTATGGCCCGTGACAGTTGCGCGCGCGTAAATATAATAAGGTGTAATGAGACAGAAGATTTCCCTTCAGGTGTTTTTCCTGCTGCTGGCCACGGCACTGCTGACCGTGTCGTGCAGCAAAGGTTACGAGAGTCCGCTCAGCGGTGTACATGTTGACGACATGTCGTTTGGTCCCGAACTGGATAGCCAGTTGGTGCCCCTCAGCAATAGCGATGTGTCTAACGTCGTTGCCTCGACAACGGCAACATGGTGCCAGGCCTATGCCCGCAGTACCGACCACGGTGGCGAGCTTGTTGTTAACGTCATCTTCAACGAGACCTACGACCAGCGCACCTGTACTGTCACTGTCAGCGATGCCGAGGGTGGCGAAGCGATGACGTTTCATGTTACCCAACTTCAGAACGATGCCATCCTCTCTACGCAGTCGCTCTACGAGGTGCCTGCCGAGGGTGGGGTGGTGCCCATCGTGGTGAAGACCAACCTGTCAGAGTACGACGTGGTTCTTCATGCCGACTGGATGTCCCGTTCCACGCGCAGCACGACCCGCGGGCTGCAGGAAGTCACCGAGTACGTGTCAGTGCCTGCCAACGAGGGTGCTGACGTCCGCGAGGGCTATGTTGAATTTCTCAGTCAGGCCACGGGAGCCTCTGCCAAGGTGCTGTTGCGCCAGGCAGCCAGTCCTTATATCATCCTCGACCGTACCATCGACACTGTCGGCGAGGCCGGTGGCGACATCACAGTCAGTGTGACCACCAATGTCGACTACCGCGTCGAAGTGGCCAGTCAGGCGACGTGGCTGCAGGCGGGTACCAAGACCGAGACCTCCGCCAACCACTACAGCCAGACGCTCACGGTGTCGCCCCTGCCTGCTGGCATTGACTCGCGTCGCAGTGTGGTCCTCTTCGTCAAGCCAGACCTGTCAGTCTATCAGATGTTCACCGTTGTCCAGCAGCGCTCGGAATAGGAGATACACCGCTCACGAAATAACCATACGGCATGTTTTTGGGCATCACCAATCGGTGCTGCCGTATGTCTCAAAATGCTTTATAATCAAGGAAAGGACTAAAAAATCCTTTCCTTTTTTTTGGCTGTTTCATTTTTTATACGTATCTTTGCCACCGACTAAGCCAGCCCCGTAAGGGGCAGGGCAGGTTGAGACATTGATGGAATCCTGAGGCCGACGGAGCCGTTTGTAGGGCTGGCCGAAGGGAAAAGGCGTTTACACAACGTTATTCTCTGTAAGTTCAAACTTCGCAACTTTGAATCCAAGTACGGAGGTAATGCAACGGTAAGCGTCTGCGTTAGGGTGAGTTATATCCCAACGTGTGCTATATATATAATAATGTATAGCCGTAGTGTTGTATATATAATTCCACTTGGCGTGGGCTGGCTGCGTTGCTTATCCTTACTTGGGGGCAATGCGAAGGCCTGAACTTAGGGATGAGCGAGAGTAGATTCTCCCCATGCCTTTTTTGTTTCCATTCGTTTTGTTCTAAGCTACGGCCAGTGCGGGGGACTCTGGCCACCAGTGTGTGCTGTACAAATCGAGAATAACACAATATTATTAACTAAAACAATTATTGATTATGAGAAAACTTAGAACATTACTTACACTGTTAGTGGTAAGTCTCTGTGCCGTGCAGAGTGCATGGGCCAGAACAGCGCCGACTCTCCCCACAGCCAAGACGCTGGAGAGTGGAAACACCTACTATCTCTACAATGTCGGCAGCGACAGGTTTGTGTCTTTTGAATCCAACTATTACTACAATGCCCCCTTAGCTTGCACAGATCAAGGCAAGGCCGTCAAGATTTCGTTGGTGAATGGAACGCAGTACAATATTATGTTTCTTGAAGGTGAGAATTACTGGTATGGCTATTCTTCTGATCCATTACATTCACAGAGTACATCTTCCTTCAATGGGGATGTCTACCGGTTTACCATTTTGCCTGTTGCTGACGGCTACACCATTCAGCGTGTATATTACAGCAACGAAAACGAGTTTGTCGGCTATGACGGCAGAAACGGTAACCTAATGTACACTAACCTCACTGAGGGAAACATTGTGTTCCAGCTGATGGATGCCGACGAGGCTGCCCGCTATATCGCCAAGCGAAACCTGTATCGTGCCTTGGAGTCGGCTACGGGATATAATGTCGAGAAATATGATGCTATCTACGAGAATGAGTCCAGCAGCAACTATGCCCTGCAGGAGGCTGCAGACTGGCTGAACAAAGCCGTGGATGCCAGCAATACCTACCAGAAGCCCGACTGGTCGGACTATAACATCCTGTTTGAAATGGATCCAAACTATGCTTGGAATTACAGAAGTGATTACAACGAATTTTATAGCAAATGGATTTCAAATGGCAGCCAGTCGCTTAGCGCCACCATTGAGGTTGACGATGATGCAACTTTAGTATATAGTTATAGTCTCTATTCTAGTAGTTACCATGGTAACATGGAAGTATACCTTGATGATGCACTTCAGTACACCATCAACCGGCAAGAAGGACGTGATTTTCAGAGGTACTTCCTCAAGCTGACTCCGGGAAAGCATTTCATAACATGGAAATACATAAACAATACAACAACAGACTATAATTGCTTTATCCGCGACATCGGCGTTGAGCGCACGCCGACCATCGTTGTCTCTCTGCCCGAGCCGGGAAGCCTTGGCACCGAGGTGCTGAAGAACACCGACCATATCCAGAACGTCCGACGTCTGGTGGTCAGCGGCGAGATGAACGCCGACGACTGGGCGCGCGTGATGATGATGACCAGTCTGTTCTCGCTCGACCTGACCGACTGCACCATTACGGAGATTCCCAAGGAGCAACTCAGCCGTAGTTCGCACAGCGACAACCTCAGCTTCTTCCACGAGGTGAAACTGCCGAACACGCTGAAGAAGATAGGAGAGTCTGCATTCTATCAGTCGTACTTGGATGACATCACTTTCCCCGAAGGATTGGAAACAATTGATAAATTTGCTTTCCGAGGCACTCGCATCAAGAATGCCCTTATCCCTGAGACTGTCACCCTGGTTGGCGAATACGCATTTGCGTATAACCAGTCATTAGAGAACGCCAGCTACCCTGCTGCAGCGCAAAGCATCCCGCAATATTGTTTCTACGGCTGCAATGTCATGAAGCCGTTTGAGATACCCGAAGGCATCGTTACTATTGGCTCCGGTGCTTTCTACGACTGCTATGCCTTTAAGTCAGACATTCCCGCATCGGTGACAAGCATTGGTTCAAGTGCTTTCTGGTGCACCGGCATGGAGCATGTCACCATCCGCGAGAATGTCAGCGTTGGTTCCTATGCCTTTGCCCATTGCAACAATCTTGCGACGATAAGTCTGCCGACCAGTATGTATGACGAAATCTATGAGCTGGTGGCCTATTGCGGAGCGCTGACCGACGTATGGTTCAAGTCGCCCACCATGGTGACAGCCAGACAAAAGTCCATCTTCAACGGTAACAATGCCGCCAACCTCACCGTTCACGTGCCGAGCTATTTAGTAAACACCTACAAGCAGGACAGCTACTGGTACAACTACAACATCGTGGGCTTCAGCACTGCCGACGTGACCGACTGGAACATCAACCGCGACCTTACGCTGAAGGCTGGCGAGCGTTTCGAGGGTACACCTAACGTCACCATCCACAGCACGCCCGGCTCAATGTCGATTAGCGGCGACGATGCCATGACCATCAACAACTTCACGGTCAACGTGACGGGCTCTAATAACGACCGCGCTCAGGTCATCAGTAACTGCAAGAACATCACCATCAACGGCCAGTTCAAGTACAGATACTGGACGGAAGCCAAGCGGTGGTACTTTATCTCATTGCCGTTCGACACGAAGGTGGGCAACATCGTGGCCCTCTCTGGCAGCAAGGCCGTGCGCTACTACGACGGAGCCAACCGCGCAGCCAACGGTACGGGCGGCAACTGGAAGAACTATTCCGGCGATGACATCATCCCTGCCGGAACAGGTTTTATCTATCAGACCAGCAAAGAAACATGGACGGAATTCTATGCCGAGAACAATGCTTCGAAGCAATATGTGTTCTCTAACAAGGAGTTTGTAAAGGCACTGACCGCCAACGATGCTTCCTCGGCCGCCAACAAGGGCTGGAACTTAGTGGGCAACCCGTGGCTGAGCTACTACAACATCCATAAGCTGAACTTCACGGCACCCATCACCGTGTGGAATGTCAACGACCGCAAGTACGAGGCCTACAGCATCATCGACGACGACTATGCCATCAAACCTGCTGATGCCTTCTTCGTGCAGTGTCCCGACGAGGTCAGCGCCATAACGTTCCCCATCGACGGCCGCCAGCTCACCTCGAAGATTGAGAGCCAGAACGCCGCGCCCAGCCTCGACGGAACAGCCAGCGAGCGCCACCTGGTAGACGTCGTGCTGTCCTACGGCGAACAGACCGACAAGACGCGCTTCGTGCTGAACCCGAAGGCCAAGTTGGACTATGAGACCACGTGCGATGCCTCGAAGTTCTTCTCCCTGGATGCTAATGTTCCTCAGATATACACCATCCAGAACGATGTCCAGATGGCCATCAACGAACGTCCCGCAGCCGATGGTGTCATCCAGTTGGGCATGATGGTTGCCGAAGCAGGTACCTACACCATCAAGAGTGAGCGCAACGAGTTGCCTGCAGCAGTGTTGGTAGACAAGCAAAGTGGTACAGAAACCGTCCTGACTCCCGAGGGCTACAGCTTCAGCGCTGAGGCCGGCACCATTGACAACCGCTTCGAACTGCGCCTGTCGGCCGGCGAGACCACCGGCATCCGTTCAGCGTCAGACAACAATGAGACTGCCAAGAGCTATTACAACCTGAACGGTCAGCACGTGGATGCACCGCAGAAAGGTATCTATGTGGTGAATGGCAAGAAGGTCGTGATTAAGTGAGAATAAAGCTGAGCATGCTCGTGCTTTATCGAACGCGAACGAGCACGAGCGAAGCTCAAGGTCATCGTGAAATAATCAAAGATGAATGCTTATGAAGAGAATAAGATATTTGTCCCTGCTTATGCTGCTTTTATGCAGCATAAGCACCTGGGGACAGGACGGATTTAATCCTGCTGACCCGCCCGAGCCAGAACAGCCCGCCATGAAACTGAATCTGGTGGTCTATCCCTCTGAGGCCGGTTCTGCCTCAGGCAGTGGCCGTTATGCCCCGGGCAAGGTGGTGACACTAAGGGCATACGGGAATACAGGTTTCCGCTTTGTGAAATGGACCAACGCCGACGGTGAGACCGTGTCCACCTCACAGGAGTTCAACTACACCAAGGGCGAAGGCCACGAAGTGCTGACGGCAAACTTTGAGTTCGACCCCGATGCTCCAGCAGACCCCGCAGAGCCTTCTACCATTATGTACTTCAAGCTGACGTTGAACGCCACTGAGGGTGGCAGCGTTTCCGGCGGCGGCAGCTATCTGGCTGGTAAGACCGTTACGTTAAGGGCCTACAATGACTCCGGTTTCGACTTTGACGGTTGGTATGATGCCGATGGCAACAGACTGTCCACGAGTGCATCCTACAACTATACGACAACAGCTAAACACACGATGCTGACGGGCCGCTTCTCGTTCAACCCCGACAATCCCAGCGAACCGACTGATCCCGGGCTGAAACCCAAGCATAATATCACGGCGACGGCCACAGAGGGTGGCAGCGTCGAGTGGACGCTCAAGCGGCTGCAGGAAGGTCAGAGTGTCACACTCAGAGCCTACACCAACACTGGATATACCTTTGACGGGTGGTACCTGAACGGTGAGTTGTACACGAAACTGGAAGTATTCAGCTATACGGTGACATCAGAGACGGTTCAGGACTTCGAGGCCCGCTTCGAGTTCAATCCTGACAGCCCCGGTGAGCCGGGCATGGCCGTGGTGAACCGTCACTCGTTCTACCTGATGAATGCCGTGACGAAGCCCGGGGCTGTGGTGAAGTTCCCACTCTACCTGTCGAGCATCAAGACGCTGAAGGACATGACCTTCCAGTTGGAGTTCCCCGAGGAGCTGACGCCTGACTTCACCAGTGTCGACATGTCGGAGAAGGCTGTGGGCTACAGTGTGTCGTTCACCAAGCAGGACGCAAAGAACTATGTCTTCACGCTGACGGGGGGCTCAGTGCCTGCCGGAAACTCTGCGCTGTTGGTGTTCACGGTCAACGTGGCGCAAGATATTGCTACCGGCTTGGACTATCCGGTAAAAATCAATCAGGTGGTGGTCGTTGAGGACGACGACACGGAAGTGACGGCATCCACGCGTAACGGACGTTTCTCGGTCTACCTGAACGGCGATGCCAACGGTGACAACAGCGTGTCGATAACAGATGCCGTGACGGTGGTCAACCACATCTTAGGAAATCCTACTGACGAGTTTATCGAAGTAGCAGCCAACACGAACGACGATGAGGATATCAGTATTAGCGACGTGGTGGGCGTGGTGAACATCATCCTGGACGACGATACACCTGCTGCCCCACAGCTGAAACCAGAGTATAACGGCACTGAGCCAGATTAAGTAATAACGAACAAGACAATGAAAAAGAAAATTCTGATACTTTTTGCACTGTTTGCCGGCGTCCTTGGCGCACATGCCGACAATGTGGTGACGGTGAGCAGTGCGCTCATACCTGAAGGCAGGCAGGGAAGTTTCAACATTGAGCTGACCAACAGCGACGAGTATGTGGCCTTCCAGATGAACATCACGCTACCCGAGGGCATCACTTTCGTGTCGGCCACCAAGGGCAACCGCTATGCCGATAACCACAGCATGGGTGTGGCCACGCACGGACAGACGACGGTCATCACCATGAACTCGGCCACCAATGCTGCCATCACCGGCAACAGCGGTGCACTGCTGACCATTACGGTGTCGGCAGACGCGTCGCTGACGGCCGGCACTAAGCTGACAGGAACGCTGAGCAACATGGAGTTTGCCCAGCTGAACGCCACGAAGTTCAACCCTGAAGCCATGAGTTTCGACATCGAGATTACCGACAAGGTGATCATCGACGAGACATCAACGGTGGCTCCCGCCGCACAGAGTGGTGCCAACGTACTGGTGAAGCGCACCATCAAGAAGGACGTGTGGAACACCATCTGTCTGCCCTTCGCACTGAACAAGAGCAAGGCGCAGGCCGCCTTCGGTACCGACGTGCAGGTGGTGGCGTTCGATGGCTTTGAGTCTGAGATTGACGAAGAGACGCTTATTCCCAGTGCCATCACCGTCAATTTCAAGACCTATACTCTGAGTGCCCTGACCACGATGAAGGCCGGTACACCCTATCTTATCAAGACCAGCCAGGATATTGAGAGCTTTGAGGTTTCCAACGTCACCATCAGCAGCAGCGTCTCTGAGGTCACGGGTGCCGACCAGTTTGAGTTTGAGGGCAAGTTCACCGGGTCCTTTGTCCCGACAGTCGTGCCCGCCAACGCGCTGTTCATCAGTGGCAACAAATTCTATTACTCAGAGGGTTCAACGAACATCAAGGGACTGCGCGGATGGTTTGAACTGGACGTGGTGCTGGGCAAGGCCATGGAACTGGATGCTCCCGTGTATATGAACATTGATGGTGAGACCACACGCATAGAACCAGTCAGCACACAGAACGGCCAGCAGGCTTATTACAATCTGAACGGCATGAGGGTAGAGCAGCCCACGCAGAAGGGTGTCTACATCCAGAACGGCAGGAAGGTGGTCGTCAAGTAACAACATAACAGATGCAGAAGACTATGAAGAAAGAATATATAGCTCCTACGATGGAGGAAGTGAAGATAGAGAATGTGTATCTGTTGATTGGCTCCGGCGTCGGTGGCGGTGGCGCTGCCGGTGACATCGGCTGGGGAGGAACAGGCACGGGTGTGGAACCCGATGCCCCCGAACTGCCGGGAATGCCCGACGCACCATTTGACATTACTCCCGAGAAACTGCTCGGTTTCCCATTCTAATCAGACTGCGGCAGGGCGAAAAAGCCCTGCCGCAGCAGTCATAGTTTGTCTTCCTCTATCTCGGCCGCTCGTACTTGGGCATCTCCTGCACCTTGCATTCCTCCAGGAATCGGGTGTCGGGGATGTAGGTAAGGTGCAGCCCTCGGATGTTGTCGGCGATGGTGAAGTCCTGTGGGGTGGGTGCCCCGCAGCCGTGTATGCCCACCATCAGTGAGCCGAGTCCGCCCAGTCGTACGCGGTGCGACTCCATGAGTTTGAGCTGTACGAGTTCTGTGAACTCAATCATGACGGCATAGACGTCCGACTTTTTCAGTGTGCAGTTGCGCTGAATGATCTCTGCTATTTCCTCGAGTTCTACGGTGCCGAGGTTGACGGCGTGTGCGAACCAGTATCCTTTGAAGTTTGAGCACGCTCTGTTGTCTTGTCTGAGTTTATACATGATAGGCATAGTTGTTCTTTTTTTGTTTTGTTGTTTATTGTCTGTCAGTCATCTTCCGATGCTGTTTTGTGGTGTAGTATATGCTCCGCCGGAAAAAAGTTGTTACAGCTTTTCAGAAAGTTGTTACGGCTTTTCGGAAAGTTGTTACGGCTTTTCAGAAAGTTGTTACAACTTTTCCTGCTGCGGAGCCTGTTTGAGAGTGTCATCGTTGCCGTCCGGTGCTGCTGTTGGTGCCGTACGGCATGATGAGTGAGCGTCGCCGGTGCCGTGGCGCGGACCTATTTCCTATGTTCTTCCAGCTCGCGCAGCTGCTTGCGCAGTGCGCTTGGGCGTCCGTAGAGTTCCCACTGGCACTTGCGGCATACGCGTCGGTAGGTGCCGGTTTTGTACTGTTCGAAGTGGCTGATGGGTAGCCACTGCTCACACCATCGGCAGTATCGCTGTGTGGCGTGGCGCTGTTCGGTGTCTATAGGTCGTGCCATCAGTACATGCAGTGATAGTTGGGAATGGCCATGTGGCGGTTGTCCTTGAAGTCGGGCTTGCAGCTTACGTGCAGCCAAACGGCTCCGTAGCGGTTGGTTTCGAAGAGCAGCTGGTCGAAGTCCAGGTGGTTGTGAATCCAGAAGTACCATGCTTTACCGGTCTTCTCGTCGGGCAGGTGCAGGTCGGCGGCGCATCCGTACTGGTGCATGGAGTTTCCCACGCCGTGCACGAGCTGGTTCAGTTCTGGACAGCGGTATCCGCTTGTGATGCGGATGGGCTGGCAGAAGTGGTCGCGCAGTGGCTGCAGTATTTCCTGGCAGAGGTGCTGCATGTTGCTGACGTGTTCGCGTGTGGGCAGGTTGACGATGCCGTTCTTGACGGCTGTCTGGCTGCTGAGGAACTCACCGAGTGTGAAGTTTTCCGACAGTTGCATGTCGGGGTCGGGGATATAGTTGTAGTTGTTCATTGTTGTTATGTTTTTGTTTGTTTCTACTTTTGTTGTTTTCGCTTGTCGTGCCACCGGTAGCATTGACGCAGCAAAAGTAGTCATAAGGTGTGGGGTGTGCAATTTCTTCCGTCCAGCTTCCTTTGTGCTGGACGGCGTCGTGTAGGTTTCGGTGCTGTTGTTTCGGAATTTTGTGTGCCGTGAACTTCCGGCTTATTGTGTTTTTCGTGGCGGGAAGATGTTGCGGATGGGGTGTCGCAGTGAGTCGTAGTCCATCTGATTTGGTGCTCCTGAGGTGTATATCCTGATGTGCTGTATGATGAATACGGTCAGTTTGTCGCGTGCCTCGTTGTTGTTGACAGTGAATTGTCGTTTGTGTTGTTCGTCCATGTACTCGCGGAGGTACTTCAGCAGGTCTGTGATGTGCCCCCGGCGTATACAGAGGAAGTCGTACTGCATGTACCACCATGCCCCCTGATTGTCGATGACCTCGCTGCGCGCCTGCTCTTCTCGCCTGTGGTCGAGGTATCCGCTGAACAGTGCCCAGACGGCATCGCAGATTTTGGCTCGCTGCTGTCCGTTCCTCATCTTGAGCAGTGCGTTCTCGTTGCGCAGCCTTCGGTTCTCACCGTCGAGCCGTAGTATTTCGCTCTGCTGGTGTTCTATGAGATGTGCTTGCTGTCTGACCACGATGAGCAGTTGCTGCACCTCCGTGGACACTGTCTGGTCGGGTTGGGGGCAGAAGTCCTCAACCGGCGCCTTGTTGCCAGTGTCGTTGTGTGTAGCCATTGCGTTGTCAGGTTTTTGTCGGAGTGTATATATATATAATAAGGTGTCATACGCTCCTTGAGAACACATCGGCTTGGCTGTGTGATGACGCACAGTCGGCGGGCCTCCTTCGCTACTCGTAGCGCTGGTGTCTCGCTGACAGGCAGTCTGTGTGTGTTGTTTCTCCTTTCCATCATTCCTTCCTTCATTATCAAGTGCAAAGTTATGCATCTTTTATGTCATTTCCAAATCTTCCGTTATCAATTCTTTCAACAGTCGTAAAAGATTGATTTAAATCAAGTGGAAAGAAATAACATGATTATTTTGGGGCTTTCCTGTTAATTTTGTAACTTTGCACCAAACGTATTGAAACATTGCAGAAGGTGGCAGGCGTGATACCTTGATGCCACTGTGGCTGATGCTTTTTGCGGACTGACAATCATCGGCGGCAGGGAGGTTTCTTCCCTGCCACCGAACGTTATGGTGCTCGTCAAGGAATGGCACGGTGTTTGTCAAGGAGCGATTCAGTGTAGTTAATAATTACTAAAAGCATTATAAAATGTTAAATATTACCATCGTTTGGACTTTTTGTCTTTATTATATTAGGTAGAATAAAATAATTGTTGTACCTTTGCAGGCCGAAACGCCTTTTTGCAGGGATGCATGGGGTGTAACTGATTGAATTTGAACAAAATAATATATAATCAAAATTAAAAATTAAAAGTATTATGCCTACAATTTCACAATTGGTAAGAAAAGGCAGAAAGGTGCTCGTCGACAAGAGCAAGTCGCCCGCGCTGGACTCATGTCCTCAGCGTCGTGGCGTCTGTGTCCGTGTCTACACAACGACTCCTAAGAAGCCTAATTCGGCTATGCGTAAGGTAGCCCGTGTTCGTTTGACAAACCAGAAGGAAGTCAACAGTTACATTCCCGGTGAGGGTCACAACCTGCAGGAGCACAGCATCGTGCTGGTGCGCGGCGGTCGTGTGAAGGACCTGCCCGGTGTTCGCTATCACATCGTGCGCGGTACGTTGGATACCGCCGGTGTGGCCAGCCGTACCCAGCGTCGCTCCAAGTACGGTGCCAAGCGTCCTAAGGCTAAGAAGTAATAACCGGAGAAGGTTAGAAAGCCGAGAGGACTGAAGCATGGCGGCAAAACCGCCATGCACTAAAAGTAAAAAGAAAGAAAACGTTTTGCTGGAGATATTGTTACGAGACAGGTTGAGTAAATGCTCGTGCGTGAGCGTTGAAGATCAAGAAAGGACAGCCCCAAGCAGACAAAATTAATTCAAAAAACAAAAATGAGAAAAGCAAAACCTAAGAAGAGGGTCATTCTGCCCGATCCCGTCTTCAACGACAAGAAAGTGTCGAAGTTTGTGAACCACCTGATGTACGATGGCAAGAAGTCCATTTCGTACGAGATTTTCTACAACGCTCTGGAGACCGTTAAGGCCAAGATGCAGAACGAGGAGAAGTCTGCTCTGGAAATCTGGAAGCAGGCCTTAGACAACATCACGCCCCAGGTGGAGGTGAAGAGCCGCCGTATCGGTGGTGCTACGTTCCAGGTTCCCACCGAGATTCGTGCCGACCGCAAGGAGAGCATCTCGATGAAGAACATGATTAGTTTCGCCCGCAAGCGTAGCGGTAAGACCATGGCTGACAAGCTGGCTGCCGAGATTATGGACGCTTTCAACAATCAGGGTGGTGCCTTCAAGCGTAAGGAGGACATGCACCGCATGGCCGAGGCTAACCGCGCATTCGCCCACTTCAGATTCTAAATGTAGTATTAGGTAAAAAGATAATAGGAAAAGAAATGGCAAATCGCGATTTACATTTGACCCGCAACATTGGTATCATGGCTCACATCGATGCCGGTAAGACCACCACGTCAGAGCGTATCCTGTTCTATACGGGTAAGACGCACAAGATTGGTGAGGTGCACGATGGTGCTGCCACCATGGACTGGATGGCTCAGGAGCAGGAGCGTGGTATCACCATTACTTCTGCTGCCACCACCTGTAACTGGAACTACAATGGCAAGCAGTTCAAGATTAACCTGATTGACACTCCGGGACACGTGGACTTCACCGCTGAGGTGGAGCGTTCACTGCGTGTGCTCGACGGTGCCGTGGCTACCTATAGTGCTGCCGACGGTGTGCAGCCCCAGTCAGAGACTGTGTGGCGCCAGGCCGACAAGTACAATGTGCCTCGTATCGGTTACGTGAACAAGATGGACCGCTCGGGTGCTGACTTCTTTGAGACCGTTCAGCAGATGAAGGACATCCTCGGTGCCAACCCCGTAGTCATCCAGGTGCCCATCGGTGCTGAAGAGAACTTCAAGGGTGTGGTAGACCTCATCAAGATGAAGGCTATCCTGTGGCACGACGAGACCATGGGTGCAGAGTATGACGTGGAGGACATCCCCGCTGACCTGCAGGACGAGTGCGACGAGTGGCGTAACAAGCTGCTCGAGGCCGCCGCAGAGTATGACGAGGCCCTCATGGAGAAGTACTTTGACGACCCCAACAGCATCACCGAGGCTGAAATCATCGCTGCTATCCGCAAGGGTACCATCTCGATGGCCTGCACGCCGATGATTTGTGGTTCTTCTTATAAGAACAAAGGCGTTCAGCCCCTGCTGGACTATGTATGCGCCTTCCTGCCCGCTCCCGTTGACGTGGAGATGGTGATGGGTACCAACCCCAACACCGAAGAGGAAGAGGGTCGCAAGCCCAGTGAGGACGAGCCCACTGCCGCTTTGGCATTCAAGATTGCTACCGACCCCTATATGGGCCGTCTGGTGTTCTTCCGCGTGTACTCCGGTTCGGTGAAGGCCGGTTCTTACGTCTTCAATCCCCGCTCGGGTAAGAAGGAGCGTATCAGCCGTCTGTTCCAGATGAACTCCAACAAGGAAATCCCCATGGAGTCTATCGACGCCGGTGACATCGGTGCAGGCGTAGGCTTCAAGGACATCCGTACGGGTGACACCCTCTGCGACGAGGAGAAGCCCATCGTACTGGAGTCGATGACCTTCCCCGACACGGTGATCAGCATCGCCGTAGAGCCGAAGTCGCAGGCCGACGTGGCTAAGCTGGACAACGGTCTGGCTAAGCTGGCTGAGGAGGACCCAACGTTCACCGTACGTACTGACGAGCAGAGTGGTCAGACCATTATCTCGGGTATGGGTGAGCTCCACCTCGACATCATCATCGACCGTTTGAAGCGCGAGTTCAAGGTGGAGTGTAACCAGGGTAAGCCCCAGGTGAACTACAAGGAGGCTATCACCAAGACTGTCATGGGCTACCGTGAGGTTTACAAGAAGCAGTCGGGTGGTCGCGGTAAGTTCGCTGATATCATTGTGAACGTTGGTCCTGTGGATGACGACTGGGATATCAAGGAGAACGGCGGTCTGCAGTTTATCAACGAGGTGAAGGGTGGTAACATCCCCAAGGAGTTCATCCCCTCTATCCAGAAGGGCTTCGAGACCGCTATGAAGAATGGTATCCTCGGCGGCTATCCCATGGACTCGCTGAAGGTTACTGTAGTTGACGGTTCGTTCCACCCCGTAGACTCCGACCAGCTGTCGTTCGAGATTGCTGCCCAGATGGCCTACAAGGCAGTCTGTGCTCAGGCTAAGCCCGTACTGATGGAGCCCATCATGAAGCTCGAGGTGGTGACACCCGAGGAGAACATGGGTGATGTCATCGGCGACTTGAACAAGCGTCGCGGTCAGGTGGAAGGCATGGAAGAGGCCCGCAGCGGTGCCCGTGTCGTCAAGGCCAAGGTTCCCCTGTCCGAGATGTTCGGCTATGTCACCGCCCTGCGTACCATCACCTCCGGCCGTGCTACCAGCTCGATGGAGTACAGCCACCACGCTCCGCTCTCTTCTGCACTTGCTAAAGCCGTGCTTGAGGAGGTTAAGGGTCGTGCCGACTTGGTGTAAGCGCTTCGCGCAATGTAAGAATGCAAAAATTATAAAATGTAAAACGGCGTAGCCAATTATTACATTCTTTAATTGATACATTTTTAATTTGAAATAACCCCTGCAAGGCAGTGTGCTTTGCAGGGGTTATTGTGATATAAGAACTTTCTTTCGGACGAGGGATTCGTTTTCTGGGAACAGAATGATGTTTAAGGGACAACAATTTCGGTTTTCTCCCCACTTTTTAATGGTTTTTTTGAGAAAATAGAGATATCTTTGTCGTCAAATTACGATTTATGACAGGAAGTGCGCTATTGATTACAGCTGTGTTTTTTGCCTTTCTGGTAGCTGGTGCTATCAGTATTTTGTTGACGTATAGACAGACCAACAGGGTGATGCGGGAAAACAGTCAGCTGGCAGACGAGGTGGAAAGTCAGAAGAAAAAACAAGAGAAACTGCAGGAACAATATAGTTTGCAGGCAAAAACGCTTCACACGCTGAGAGAGGAGAGCGAGGAGCAGCAAAAGACGCTGACCGAACTGAAGGAACGGTTGATTGGCAATGGCAAGGTGACAGAACTGAAAGAGGAGACAGAATCGCTGCGTGAGAACATCAACGACATCAAAACCATGACTGATGAGGAGCTTCGTGCATGGGTGGATGTGCAGATGACCGAAAGCCATATTTTCACCGATCCCGACCTCAACCTGAAAGGCATGGCGCAGCGGTTAGGGCTGACACAGAAGAAAATCAAGCAGTTGCTGAAAGACTCCAATCGTTACGAACGCCTCTACGATTATCTTACGGAGAAGCGTGTTCTCTATTCTTGCGAACTCATCAAGCAGAATCCCCAGTGGTCGATGGAAGCCATTGGCAAGGAGGCCGGCTTCGTGTCACGCTCTACGTTCCAGACGGAGTTCAAGAAGCGCATAGGCATTACCCCCGCTCAATACCGTCAGAACAATCTCAACGAAGTGGTGAGAGTTAAATAAGCATCTTGCGCATAGTCCAAGCCATTGCTATCTGCGTGAAGATGGCCACAGCGTCTATCAGATCAAAGGGTATGAATTTGTAGAACATGATGGGGAAGATGATGATTGTCACCATGAATGCTACCATGAGGATGCCCACCCACTGCAGTCTTCCGCGATAGAAACAGCCGATGGAGACACCAAGCGGCAGGTATGCCAAAGGCTGAGCTACGGCCAGTGCCAGATTGATTGTAGAGTAAGGTACCATATAGGTCAGGTCGCCGGCTACGTTAAGCACTATCAGCAGCCACCACATCCATGTGTAGGGATGCCGTAGGGGTTTCATGCCGCGCATCATCGCATAGAACAGGATGATGTCGCCCAGTACGTAGATAATGGAGCGGGGAATCTCCAAGCCGTTGCCCTCAATCCAGTCGCACAGGTGCTGCTCGTTGCAGACGGCCTGTGCTATCATTAGCACAAATCCCGCTTCTATCAGCCAGCGAGGCATTCCGCTTTCTACCTTATTAATAATAGGCAATTTGTCAGACCCGTTGTCAATCTTCTGGTATTCCATTTTTGAAAAGATTAATTAAACCAGATACAAAAGTACATAAAAAATCCTTATTTTATTCCTCCTTTTATGAAAAAAAGTGGGGCTTGGGGACAAACAGATTGCTTTTTTGAGGACACAATCTTCGTTTGGGAACAACAAATAATATTAAACTTGCGTATTTCCAGGCATGATTAAAAATAAAAGCCTATCTTTGTGCAGTAAATTAAAACAAATTAAAGAATATGACGAGAAAATCAACATGGTAGCGAGGATGCCTTAAAGCACCTGAAAGAAGATATCATCAACAAGGCTACGGAGTATCTTAAAGACAAGGTATATGAGTTCTTGGGGATTTCACTATAATCCACAATTAATAATTAGACAGATAAAAACTTTACTACAAATTACTACAAAATGAAAAGAATCTTTACAGCAGCAATGGGACTGCTCGTGATGTTCGCTGTCAGTGCACAGAATGTGGAGACAGCCGATTTGCATCAGCCCGTGAATGTTAACGATGCCGTGGTGACAGGTGGTGTGTTGCGCACCCAAGTACTGCGCGACTCGCTCATGATGAATTCAGAGACAGGACGGATGGAAAAGGCGCCTGTCGTTGTCGATTACTTAGACGTACCTGTTGACGAACTGGGTAGCAAGCCCGAGGAGGCGATAGAGGCCGCCAAGGTTGCCCGTCGTTCGGCGATGCGCCGTGCCAGTGCCTCCGGCTCGCTGGACTTTGGCGACTACTACAGTGGCGTGGCCTACTATCTCTACACCTTTAACTACCCATCCATCGACAAGCATGGCAACAGGATTATACTCTCGTCGCTGATGGCATTTCCCTATTTCACAGAAAGCAACTGGAATGATGGCTATCGCTTCAACAACATTGTCATTGGTTGCCATTGCACCATCACCAGCAACAAGGAGTGTCCGAGTTTGTACCCTGAAGACGGCTTCTTCAAATCGGATGTCAACATGATGCAGTATTATGCCTCATGGGGTAAGGGAAGCAGGAAGGCTAAGGATGACCCCGCATACTACAACGTGCTTATCATGCCCGACTACGAGGGCTACGGCGTTACCAAAGATCGTCCGCATCCTTACCTCTATCAGGAACTTACCGCCCGTCAGGTAATAGATGGTGTCCGTTATGGCATTGCCTTGTTTAAGCAGGGCAGGTTTTCGGGTAAGAATGAGAGTGTTTCACCCCAGTGGGCGCAGAGTCCCAATGCTTTCCGCTATGGCAAGTATTTTTCTGTAGGTGCTTCGCAGGGCGGCTCTGTAGCGATGGCTGTCCAGCGCTTCATCGAGCAGAACAACCTGACCGAAGAGTTTCCTTTTAAAGGCTCCGTCTGCGCTGATGGTCCCTACGATCCCGTTGCCACGCTGAGGTATTATATGAGAGAGGCGAAAGTTTCCGGTCACGAAGCTGGCGAATTAACCATGCCTGTTGCCATTGCGCTGATTATCAAGGGCATGCTCGACACCAATCCGCTGATGATGAAGTATAAGCCCACCGACTTCTTCTCGCAGCTGTTTCTCGATACGGGTATCCTCACTATAATTGCCGACAAGCAATATCCTTCGTTAGAGATGACCACCGACGATGTGAAAGAGCACCTTGAGAATTTGTCTAAGAATGAAAAATACAAAGATATGCTTACGTCGGATGGCAGGGCTAAGCTGGAATATGTTCTTACGACCAGAGGCTGGGATTATATGACTAAGCTGGCGGAATACAAAGAATTACCCGATTATGAGGAAATGAACGACCTGATCAGTGCCTTGGAGAGTAACAACCTGACAAAAGGCTGGATTCCCCAGAATCCTGTATGTTTGTTCCATTCTTTACATGACACGGTGGTGCCCTATGATAATTGTGTCAGTGCCAGAGATGCCTTCAACAATAAAGTCACGTTTTATCTGGATGACAGAACTACCAATAGTGACCATATAGATGCTTGTACAGACTTTATGTTTAATGCTTGGGGTACCTCTCCTGACATCAAGTTCATACGTACTCTCTTCAACTATGGAAGCAATCAGTATTCGCCATACAATAATTAATGATGAAAACAGCAACAACGATGAAACGAGTTATATTTGCAATACAGATTTTTCTCCTCGCAACATTGCAGGCTTTGGCATACGATGTCACGGTGGGGAGTAAGCAATTTACGGTTCCCGTCAGAGAGTCGGAAACGACCTACACCATAGGCAACGGCCAGAATGCCTCAATCCCCCAATATGAGGCAGGCACGCTGACCATCCCGAGAGTCACCAACGCCAATGGCGACAAGAATGTTGTCGGCAAGTTTGCCTTCCGCTTCTGCACAGGCATTACGAAGATTGTTGTCGAAGAGGGCATCACAGCCATTGAGGATTATGCCTTCATCGGCTGTAGCGGAGTCACGTCCATCGAACTGCCTGCTTCCTTGGAGCGGGTAGGGCGTGGTGCTTTTGTCGGTCTGCCCAACCTGACCTATTTAGTGTGTAAGAGCACTACTGCCCCAGTGTGGTCGCGCGATGATGTATTCTCTTATGAAGGCACGGCGACAAGCATGGCCGAAGATGCCAAGACAAGGATACTCTATGTGCCTACAGGCTATGCCAGCAACTACACCTCATACAAATTTCAGGAGCGAGTGGGGTGGTCTGATGCCTTCACCCGCATCTACGAATTGAATGATAATCCGCAGGAGATTACCTCGCTGCAGGACTTGAAAGATTTCCGCGATGCCGTGAACAGTGACACCCAGTATAAAGGCAGCAACAACAAAATGGTGACACTGACGGCAGACCTCGACATGTCAAGTATTGATAAGTGGACGCCTATCGGCACTTTGGAACATCCTTTCGACGGCGTCTTCGATGGTGGTGGCCACGTCATCAAGAACCTCAAGGTGGACAGGGCTGAATTGTACAATGGCCTGTTTGGCTATGCCCAAAACGCTACCATCTATAACATGCATCTGAAGAATCCTTCCGTTTCAGGTTCAGACTACCAGGGTACTGTGCTTGGTTATGCTAACTCAAACACGCACCTCAGCGATATTCTTGTTACGGGAACTGGCTATCTTGCTGCCGGTTCGGGCAGCGTCGGTGGTATTGTCGGACACGCACAAGATGCAACCATTGAGCGCTGTATGTTCTATGGAGAGGCACAAAGCACGGGATGGATAGGAGGTATTGTCGGCAATGTTGATAACAACGTAACCATCACCGATTGCGCTGCCCTTACACCTCCCTATCCTGCGTCGCTATGGAACAGTAAACTAGATGAGTCCTCAACGATGGGAGGCATTGTCGGCGGTGCCGGTAGCGTTACTGTCAATCGCTGCTATGCAAAAACAAATCTTAAGGATGATCTTAATAAGCATGTTAAGGGCCATATAGTAGGAAAGACAAAGTATAATGTTCCAAGCACTATCACAAATTGTGGCTATTGGAGTAATTCTGGAGGTACAGGTCTGATAGGTACTCAAGAAGGATCTGGTACATTGGTAGCGTCTGGAAACCAAGGCTATCTTGTGGATGAGATGAAGCAAGACGGCATGAAAAACGTGCTGGGTACGGACAACTGGTACTACTTCACCGGCAACTACATCGACTACCCCATACCTGCTACGCTGAAGGACATGTATCTTGCCAATTGCGTTGACGAGACTGACGCCAACGGTATTGTTTATCGTCCTGCTGGCGCAAATAATAGTAATTGTGAAGTCGTGGGATATACGGGTAGTAGCACGGCAGTCACTATTCCTGAATATTATGATTCAAAACCGGTCATAGGTATCGTATCAGGAGTATTCAAGGACAATGCCACGTTGACGTCAATCAGTAGTGCAGGTTTCTTCCTTCAAACTATTGGTGACAGTGCCTTCGAGAACTGCGACGCCCTGACCAGTGTTAACATTCCTGGCTTAGTGACTATCGGCGACAAGGCTTTCTACGACTGCGATGGTCTGACCAGTTTCAGCATGAGTTCCGCAGTGACAACTGTAGGTGAGGATGCCTTTGCCTATTGCGACAATCTTGCCAGCTTCCATGTCGGCAAGGAGTTTAAGAACCATAAGGGCAACTTCCTGACCTATTGTCCTAAACTGACTACTATTGCCGTGGCAGACGGGAATACCAATGGGTACAAGAGTTTGGACAACGTCTTGATACAGGATGTTGACAATAGCAGTTATATCGTAGCCTGTGCTCCAGGCAAGACAGGCGACTATAGGTTACCTGAAAACTACGTCATAAAAGGGTTACCTTTAGCGAGCGCTATAAACGGTAGTGTTTATCTATTGCCTAAATGTTTCGCATCTTGCAATGGACTGACCAGTATCACCTCCTCTAATTTCTTGACTCCACATATGGGTAAAGCTTTATTTGACGGAGCCTGCAACCTTAAATATGTAGATTTTCGAAACACTTTACTTTTCAAGGAAAGTGATAGCGATGTGACACTACTCCCTTTGAACGTTGACCGTGGCGACCCTGACAACCCATTCTACGGACTCAGTGACCATACCATCATTTATCTGCTAAATGATAACACCGCTGAAGCCTACGAGCCTAACGTGTTTATCATGAACGAAGCTAAGACTGCCGCCACCGCCAACCACATTTTCTTGGAGGATGGTTTTGACTTTAATCCCAAAGTTCCTGTAACAGCTACCAATGGCGTAAGATTCGAGCGTTATATCAACTATACTGCACAGGCGGAAGACGAGGGATATTCTGCTAAGGGGATTACCGTCTGCCTGCCTTACGCTTTCACGTTCAGCAATGAGAACGCCAAGGTCTATGAGCCCTCAACGATAGATGATGTGGCGGGCACCACTACCGTTACCTTCACTGAGGTAGCCAACAAGCAGATGGCAGCCTACACACCTTATTATGTCGTGATGAAGAAAGAGCGCGATCTTGACTTCAGCATTAGCACAGAGACTGCTATAGCCACTCCGCCAACGAGTGATCCTGCTGCCATCGGCGGCTTTATGTTCAAGGGCACTACAGTGGAGATACCTAACAGCTCGCTCTACGATGCTAACAAACCTGCCTACCTGTTGCAGAGCGACGGCAAATGGCATAAGGCGCCACAGAACAATGAGAAAGCCTACATTGGTCCCTTCCGTGCTTACTTCCAGGCTACTACGAGCGCCAGTGCTCCCCGTGCCCTCAACATGACAATCGAGGACAGTGAAGCGACGGCTGTTGACGCTGTCATCCGCACCATCGATGCCGACGGCACAGAGCACTACTACGACATGAACGGCAGACTGCTCAGCGGAAAACCCCAGAAGGGCATGTATATCCACAACGGTAAAAAGTACATTAACAAATAGGAGTACACAGCAATGAAGAAAACATATGAAAAACCCGCCATGTGCGTGGTAGAAATACGATATCTGAACCATTTGCTTGCAGGCAGCCCTACTCAGAGTAAGCTCGTCGATGACGATGAATACGATGGTTGGGAGCCCGATGGCGGACAATAAACTGACAAGCGGCTGATGACCAGCCGCTTGTTTTTGTCAGAATACCTTGGATAAATATTAAAAATCCTTAATATCCTGACTTTTGGCTTGCCGTCATGTTGGAATGTCGCGGGAAATGTGTACCTTTGCAGCCCGAAAAAGCTGTCCGTTGAGCAAATGACTCTTTAGCGGCAGTAAAATATTAACAATTTAAACAATTAAAAGACAATGAGTCAGAAAATTCGTATCAAGCTGAAGAGCTACGACCACAAACTCGTAGACAAGTCAGCAGAGAAGATTGTGAAGGCAGTCAAGGCCACGGGTGCCATCATCAGCGGTCCTATCCCCCTTCCCACACACAAGCGTATCTACACCGTGAACCGTTCTACCTTCGTTAACAAGAAGGCCCGTGAGCAGTTCCAGCTGTCAGACTACAAGCGTCTGATTGACATCTACAGTTCAACAGCCAAGACTGTTGACGCCCTGATGAAGCTTGAGCTCCCCAGCGGTGTTGAGGTAGAGATCAAGGTATAGTATTTGTCTATCCCCTTCATAGAGCGGCGCACCGACTTGTCGGTAGCGCCGCTTTTGCATGTCTGAGGTCTAAATAATCGTTAAATATCAGATTAACTAATTAATTTAGTTTAATAACTAAGCTATTTAGTTGAATATAACGAAAAGTTTTAGTTACTTTGCAGCAGGTAAAGATAAAGACGCGCAAATTGATTGAATCACTAAAAGCAAAATGACAATGAAAAAGCTAACCAATAAAGAAAAGGAGATTATGGATTTGTATTGGCAGCATGGCCCCATGTTCGTTAAGGAACTGTTGGAGTTCTATGACGAGCCGCGCCCGCATTTCAATACATTGTCCACGATGGTACGCATCTTGGAGAAGGAAGGATTTCTCGATCACAAGCAGTTTGGCAACACCTACCAGTATTACCCCCTTATCACAGAGACGGAATATGGTCGTAGTTCCATAGCTGGTGTGATTAAGAACTACTTCAACAACTCCTATCTCTCGGCTGTATCCTCTTTTGTCAAGGAAGAGAAGATCTCTGTGGAAGAACTGAAAGAACTGATAGACCAAATCGAGAACCAGAATGATTGAGTTTCTGACATACGACCTGAAGGTGGCTGTGCTCTTGGCGGTGTTCTATATGTTCTACCGTCTGATGCTTGCCCGTGAGACGTTCCATCACGTGAACCGTTTCGTGCTTCTGCTGACGGCATTAGCCTCGTTTGCCCTGCCTCTCTGTGTGATTACCATTCACGAGACGATGGTCATACAGCGGACTGCGCATGTGGCGATTGGCAGTTTTCAGGCTGATATGGTAGGCGAAGAAGCCACAACACCCTTCTGGCAGATCATTTTACCTGTAATATTTATAATAGGTATGGTGACAACCCTTGCCCACACTTTCTTGTCGTTATTCAGAATCATCAGAATCATCAGGCATAGCGAACTACATCCACAAACTGACGGCACTACAATCTGCGTGACCGGTAACGCATCGTTGGCGCCCTTCAGCTGGATGCACTATATCGTGATGAACCGTCGTGATTACGAAGATTGTAATCCTGCGATTCTCGCTCATGAACGGGGACATATACGGCTTCACCACTCGTGGGACCTGCTCTTCGTTGATACACTCACCGCCCTGCAATGGTTTAACCCTGCTATATGGATGCTGCGCTCTGACCTCAGGGCCGTCCATGAGTATGAGGCCGATGCAGCGGTACTCTCTCAAGGGATCAATGCGCGTCAATATCAATACCTGTTAATCACAAAAGCCGCAGGCATCGGCGGGTACTCCCTTGCCAACGGCATCAGTCACAGTACCCTCAAAAACCGAATCAATATGATGTTACATACAAAGTCCAGTCGCCGCAGTCTTCTGAAACTGCTGGCGCTCATTCCCATCGTGGGTCTCGCCTTGGCCCTGAATGCAAGGACTGTCACAGACTATGTTTACGACGAACCGCAGAAGCAGCAACCCGTGAAGAAAGGCAAGAAGGCTGGCACCATCAAGGTGAATGGCCAGGACATCAAGGTCGTGGAGCAAGACGACATCGTCACGATGGAAGGCGAGGTGGAGGCTCCCGCCCAGGAGTCGCCCGCTGACGATGCCTTCGACGTGGTGGAGCAGATGCCAGAGTATCCTGGTGGCCCCAAGGCTCTCATGGAGTTCCTGAACAACAATGTACAATATCCTGCAGAAGCCGAGAAGGCTGGCATCCAAGGGCGTGTCATCGCGACATTTGTTGTCGAGAAGGATGGCAGTATCTCGAATGCGAAAGTGGTGAAGTCTGTCGATCCCTTGCTCGATGCTGAGGCGCTGCGAGTCATCGACGCCATGCCTAACTGGAAGCCTGGCATGCAGAACGGTAAGATTGTTCGCGTCAAGTACACCATTCCTTTGAGCTTTCATCTCGATGGAGGAGGCGAGGAGATAGACCATCTATGCAGAGAGGATGGGACGATCGTCGAAATGGATGTCGAGATGGAGAAATCCAGGGTTGTACGACCTCTTTTCATCGTTGATGGTCAAATCATGGATGGTAAGAAGGTGTATTCAATCAATCCCAAGACCATCGAGCGCTATTATATGCAGAATGGCCAGGAAGCTATCGAAAAGTATGGCGATAAGGCTAAAGACGGTGTGGTTCTCATCATGCTCAAGAAGTGATTAATCATGAAAAGTCTATTATCAATGATTACCCTCGTCCTGCTGGCGGTTTCTCCCGCTCAGGGCGAGGGCACAGATTCCTTGCAACTGTTTCTGCAACAGGGAGATAGCTGTATGCTGCAATATAACAGCTTCGAGGCACTGCACTACTACCAAAGAGCTTTCAATTATGCAGAGGCTCAGAATGTGGTTCAATTCTCGATGGAGGATGCCGATGTTCTTAGCAAGTACATACCTGAGGACAGGATTCCTCGCGAGGTTCGACTGAAACTGGCTGACTGCCATTACAAGCGCGCCAACTATCGCCAGACCGCCGAACTGCTGAAGAATATGCCTGAGGACTCGCTCTCGCACGATGCCTTCCGACAGTTGGCGCTGAGCTATCAGAAGCAAGGCGACAGCGACTCCTACATCTACTGGGCAGGCCAGTTGCTCGAGCGGTTCCCGATGGACGGTGAGATTGTGGCAGGACTTACCCTCGCTTATGCGAAGAACAATCAGCCGCAAAACGGTATCATCTGCGGCTTGACATACTGCCAGAGGGACTCTACGAACATTCTGGTAAACAGGGCATTGGCTGATGCATGGTTTATGAATCGCGACTTCACGGCAGCAGGCAGAATGTATAGCCGACTGCTCGAGCAAGGCGACTCCACTTTCAATACGCTTTACTCTGCCGGTATGTGCTACTCGCAAATTGACAGTCTCGAACGTGCCTATAAGTATCTCCAATTGGCTTTCCTTATCAGTGGCATGCAACATGCGGGATGTGCTTATCGTCTTGGGGCGGTATGTGTTGATACTCAGCGCTATCCCGAAGGGTTAGGCTATTTGAATCTTGCCAAAGAACTCCTACGCCCTGATACGGCTGTCATGAAAGCAATTACGCTCTCACAGGGCGAAGGATATTATCTGACACAACATTATCCTGAAGCAGTAAAAGCCTGGAAGGAGCATCTTACCTATAACCCATCTTCCGTTGCCACCTATTATAATATTGCAAGTGCCTACGCCTATCTCCTGGAGGACCGAGAACAGGCGCTTGAATATTATCGGCTTTTCCTGAAAAAGGCAGCTCAAGTGGAGCGACCGACACCGCAGTTGTTGGAGATGATAGAGGCTGCACGCAAGGTAATTCTGCCATAAAAGCTAATTGAAAATATAAAAAATCTTAAAAGTTACTCTTTGTCAGGTAGTAAATGTTGTGTATTTCACCTATTATTAGTACCTTTGCACCCGCAAAAGTGCGTATTGCGCTGGCCAGGAAGCCATCAATACCCTGATAAAGAGCAACTTAGCCTTCAAGGATGAAGCAGTTGAAGTTCCTTTTTAAGTGGGTTTGTATGCTTCGCAGTTGCGAGAGACACTTAAAAAGAAACAATATACAAACATTTATTATTTAAATTTTAAACTGAAATGCCAGGATTAATTGGAAGAAAAATCGGAATGACATCCGTTTTCAGTGCCGACGGAAAAAATGTTCCGTGCACTGTTATCGAAGCTGGTCCTTGTGTTGTTACTCAGGTGAAGACCGTCGAGAAGGACGGTTATGATGCCCTTCAGTTGGCTTTTGGTGAGAAGAAGGAAAAGAATACCACCAAGCCCATGATGGGAATCTTTAAGAAGGCAGGTACGACACCAAAGGCTCACTTGGCCGAGTTCAAGTTTGACGAGGAGCACAACCTCGGAGACACGATCACCGTCGACCTCTTTGCTGATGCAGAGTTCGTTGACGTAGTAGGTACCTCAAAGGGTAAGGGTTTCCAGGGTGTTGTCAAGCGCCACGGTTTTGGTGGCGTTGGCCAGAGCACTCACGGTCAGGACGACCGTCTGCGCAAGCCGGGTTCTATCGGTGCTTGTTCTTATCCCGCCAAAGTGTTTAAGGGTATGCGCATGGGTGGCCAGATGGGTGGCGACCGCGTGACGACCCAGAATTTGAGAGTGTTAAAGGTGATACCGGAGCACAACCTCATCCTCGTGAAGGGTAGCTGTGCCGGTTGTAATGGTTCAACTGTTTTAATTCAGAAGTAAGCTATGGAAATCAATGTATTGAACATCAAAGGTCAGGAGACCGGGCGTAAAGTTACGTTGAATGAGGCCGTCTTCGGCATTGAACCTAACGACCACGTCATCTATCTTGACGTAAAGCAGTATATGGCCAATCAGCGCCAGGGAACCGCGAAAGCTAAGGAGCGTTCGGAGCACAAGGGATCTACCCGCAAGCTGGGTCGTCAGAAGGGTGGCGGCGGTGCCCGTCACGGTGATATCAACTCTCCGCTGCTGCGCGGTGGTGGTCGCGTGTTTGGCCCGAAGCCCCGTGACTATGGTTTCAAGTTGAACCTGAAGGTAAAGAAATTGGCACGTCGCTCGGCTCTGTCTTATAAGGCTCAGGAGAATGCCATCATCGTAGTAGAGGACTTCCAGTTCGAGGCTCCCAAGACGAAGGAATTCGTTGACCTGCAGAAGAATCTGAAGGTGGACGGCAAGAAGGTGCTTATGGTTCTCCCAGAGAGCAACAAGAACGTGTACCTGTCGGCCCGCAACCTGCAGAAGACTGAGTGCATCATCGCGCAGAACGTGAACACTTACAAGGTGCTGAATGCTGACGTGATGGTGATTACCGAGAACTCGCTGAAGTGCATTGACAGCGTGTTGGGATAAGATAGTAAATTGTAAATCGTCAAATTGTAAATAGAGATGAGTTTCATTATAAAGCCTCTGATTACAGAGAAGATGACCAATATCACGGAAAAGACTTCTGTCGACCGAACTTACAAGCCCAAGGTAGGCAAGCACCGTGGTGAGGAGGTAACGAAGAAGGCTCAGCCTAAATACGGTTTCATTGTTAAGCCCGAGGCTAACAAAGTTGAAATCGCTAAGGAGGTGGAGACCCTCTACAATGTTACCGTAGAGAGTGTGAACACGCTTCGCTATGCCGGTAAGCGTTCAAGCCGCTATACCAAGGCAGGTCTCGTGAGAGGCCACAAGAATGCGTTCAAGAAGGCAATCGTTACTCTTAAGGAGGGCGACAGCATTGATTTTTATAGCAATATTCAGTAATAAGAAATGGCAGTACGTAAATTAAAGCCCGTTACTCCGGGCCAAAGACACAAGATTATTGGCACGTTCGAGGATATTACTGCATCCGTGCCAGAGAAGTCTCTCGTTTACGGTAAGCGTTCTACCGGCGGTCGAAACAACACCGGTAAGATGACCGTCCGCTACATGGGCGGCGGTCACAAGAAGAAGTATCGTCTCATCGACTTCAAGCGAGAGAAGGATGGTGTTCCAGCAGTAGTAAAGACCATTGAGTACGATCCGAACCGTTCGGCTCGCATTGCTCTGCTTTACTATGTTGATGGTGAAAAACGTTATATCATTGCTCCTAACGGACTGGAGATTGGTGCAACTCTCATGTCGGGTGCAGAGGCAGTGCCTGAGGTAGGTAATGCACTCCCCTTGGCAAACATTCCTGTGGGTACCGTGATTCACAATATTGAGTTGCGTCCCGGGCAGGGTGCCCTGCTGGTCCGTTCGGCTGGTAATTTCGCTCAGTTGACCTCTCGTGAGGGAGACTACTGCGTGATTAAGCTTCCTTCAGGTGAGACTCGCAAGGTTCTTTCTGCCTGCAAGGCTACTATTGGTAGTGTCGGCAACTCTGACCACGCTCTGGAGCAGTCCGGTAAAGCCGGTCGCTCGCGCTGGTTGGGTCGTCGTCCCCACAACCGTGGTGTTGTCATGAACCCGCACGATCACCCGATGGGTGGTGGTGAAGGACGTCAGTCCGGTGGACATCCGCGTTCACGTAAGGGCTTGTACGCTAAGGGTCTTAAGACTCGTGCTCCGAAGAAGCAGTCGAACAAGTACATCATCGAAAGAGCTAACAAGAAGTAATCACGAAACCAAACAAAGAGTGTAAATTATGAGTCGTTCACTAAAAAAAGGCCCGTACATCAACGTTGCTCTCGAGAAGAAAATTCTCGCTATGAATGAGAGCGGCAAGAAGAATGTCGTTAAGACCTGGGCCAGAGCTTCAATGATTTCCCCGGATTTCGTGGGACATACAGTTGCAGTTCATAATGGTAACAAGTTCATCCCTGTCTACATTACCGAGAACATGGTAGGACACAAACTGGGTGAGTTCTCTCCCACACGTCGTTTCGGTGGCCATGCCGGTAACAAGAAGTAAGCTCCAGGGACTGACAATTTTTGAATCAAGAATAAAGAATTAAGAATTATAATGGGAGCAAGAAAAAGATTAGCGGCTGAAAAAAGAAAAGCAGCCATTAAGACACAGTACTTTGCAAAGCTGAAGGGCTGTCCCTCTTCACCCCGCAAGATGCGTTATGTCGTTGACATGATTCGCGGCATGGAGGTGAACCGCGCACTCGGTGTGTTGCGCTTCTCGAAGAAGGCTGCCTCAGAGAATGTAGAGAAGCTTCTCCGCTCGGCTATCGCCAACTGGGAGGCCAAGAATGACCGCAAGGCTGAAGACGGTGAACTGTACGTGAGCCGTGTCTTCGTTGACGAAGGTGTGACAATGAAACGTATGAGACCGGCACCTCAGGGCCGTGGCTATCGCATTCGCAAGCGCTCGAACCACGTTACTCTGTTTGTTGACGCTAAAACTAATGATTAAGTAAAAGGTATGGGACAGAAAGTAAATCCTATTAGCAACCGTCTTGGTATCGTCAAGGGTTGGGATTCAAATTGGTTCGGAGGCAAGGACTTCGGAGACAACTTGGTAGAGGATCAGAAAATCCGTAAGTATCTCAACGAGCGTCTGGCCAAGGCCAGCATCTCGAAGATTGTCATCGAACGCACATTGAAGCTGGTTACCATCACCATTTGCACAGCCCGTCCGGGTTTGGTCATTGGTAAAGGTGGTCAGGATGTCGACAAGCTCAAGGAAGAGCTGAAGAAACTCTACGACAAGGAGATTCAGATTAATATTTTTGAAGTGAAGAAACCTGAGCTTGATGCAACCATCGTTGCCAACAACATCGCTCGCCAGATAGAGGGTAAGATTGCTTATCGCCGTGCTATCAAGATGGCTGTTGCCAACACAATGCGCGCTGGAGCAGAAGGTATTAAGGTGCAGATTAGCGGCCGTCTGAACGGTGCTGAAATTGCACGTAGCGAGATGATCAAGGAAGGACGTACTCCGTTGCACACCTTCCGTGCTGACATTGATTACTGCCAGGCTGAGGCTCTGACCAAGGTTGGCCTGTTAGGACTGAAAGTCTGGATTTGCCGTGGTGAGGTTTATGGAAAGGTTGACTTGGCCCCTAACTTCACACAGGAGAAGGCCGGTGGCCGTTCCAACGGTGGTCGTGACAACGGTGGCAGAAGATTCCGCAACAAGAAGAAGTAATAACCGCAAAAAGAAGAATCTATCATGTTACAACCTAAGAGAGTAAGATATAGAAGGCCGCAGGACGGACGTGGCAACAAAGGCAACGCCCACCGCGGTACGCAGCTGGCTTTCGGTAGCTTTGGTATCAAGACCCTTGATGCAAAGTGGATTGACAGCCGCCAGATTGAGGCAGCTCGTGTTGCCATCAACCGTTACATGAACCGTGAAGGTCAAGTATGGATTCGCATCTTCCCGGATAAGCCTATCACTCGCAAGCCTGCTGACGTGCGAATGGGTAAAGGTAAGGGTGACCCCGCAGGATGGGTGGCACCGGTAACCCCGGGTCGTATCCTCTTCGAAGTAGAGGGCGTGCCTTTCGAGATTGCCAAGGAGGCCCTGCGCCTCGGCGCCCAGAAGCTGCCCGTGAAGACTAAGTTTGTTGTAAGACGTGATTACGATAAAAACGCTTAAGCTATGAAGATGAATGAAATTAAAGGTCTCGAGACCAAGGAATTGGCCGAGAAGCTGGAGACTGAGGTTGCCAACTACAACCAGATGAAGTTGAACCACGCAGTGACTCCCATGGAGAATCCATCACAGATTAAGGCCGCACGTCGTGACATCGCGCGAATGAAGACAGAGCTCCGCCAGAGAGAACTTAACAAATAACAATTGGTCCAGATGGAAACAAGAAATTTAAGAAAGACAAGACAGGGTGTCGTTATCAGCAACAAAATGGATAAAACCATTGTTATTGCCGCTAAGTTCAAGGAGAAGCACCCGATTTATGGTAAGTTCGTCCAGAAGACGAAGAAATACCATGCTCACGATGAGAAGAATGAGTGCAACGTCGGCGACACCGTGCTCATCATGGAGACCCGCCCCCTCTCTAAGACCAAGAGATGGCGTTTAGTACAAATCGTAGAAAAGGCTAAGTAATTATGATACAAACAGAAACAAGACTTACCGTAGCTGACAACAGCGGTGCCCGCGAAGCCCTGTGTATCCGTGTACTGGGCGGTACCGGCCGACGCTATGCCAGCGTAGGTGACGTGATTGTTGTTGCTATTAAGAACGCAATCCCCACTAGTGACGTAAAAAAGGGTGCTGTATCGAAGGCTCTGGTTGTTCGTACAAAGAAGGAAATCCGTCGCGCCGATGGCTCGTACATCCGCTTCGACGACAATGCCTGTGTGTTGTTGAACAATGCCGGTGAGCTCCGCGGAAGCCGTATCTTCGGCCCCGTGGCCCGTGAGCTTCGTGCTGTCAACATGAAGGTTGTCTCACTCGCACCCGAGGTTCTTTAACAAGATAAAAGAGTATAGAGTAATGGCAAAGTTACATATCAGAAAAAACGATACAGTCATAGTCCTGGCCGGTGAGGACAAGGGCAAGACTGGCAAGGTGCTGAAGGTTCTCGTTGAGAAGCAGCGTGCACTGGTAGAGGGCGTGAACATGGTCTCTAAGAGCACGAAGCCCAGCGCAAAGAATCCTCAGGGAGGCATCGTGAAGCAGGAAGCCCCTATTCACATCTCTAATTTGAGTCTTATCGACCCGAAGAGCGGAAAGGCTACCCGTGTGGCCATCAAGCACGAGGGGAAGAACGTTGTTCGTATCGCTAAAAAGTCAGGGGAGGAGATTAAGTAATGGCAAATACAGCACAATTGAAGAAGACCTATGTCGAGCAGATTGCCCCGGCATTGGAAAAGCAGTTCAACTATAGTTCGAAGATGCAGGTTCCCGTCCTGAAGAAGATTGTAGTCAACCAGGGTCTGGGAGACGCCACCCAGGACAAGAAGATCATTGATGTGGCTATCAACGAGATTACCACTATCTGCGGTCAGAAGGCTGTGGCTACCTACTCGAAGAAAGATATCGCCAACTTCAAACTCCGTAAGAAGATGCCTATCGGCGTGATGGTAACCCTACGCCGCGAGCGTATGTACGAGTTCCTGGAGAAGCTGGTACGCGTGGCTCTGCCCCGTATCCGTGACTTCAAGGGTATTGAGAGCAAGTTCGATGGCCGCGGTAACTATACCCTAGGTATTCAGGAGCAGATTATCTTCCCTGAGATTAACATTGATACCGTAGACCGCATTCAGGGTATGAACATCACTTTCGTGACATCTGCAAAGACCGACGAGGAGGGCTATGCTCTGCTGAAAGCTTTCGGTCTGCCGTTTAAGAACGCTAAAAACGATTAAGAGATATGGCAAAAGAATCAATGAAGGCTCGTGAGGTGAAGCGTGCTAAACTCGTCGCCCGTTACGCAGAGAAGCGTGCAGCCTTGAAGAAGATTATCGCAACGTCTGAGGATCCTGCAGAGGCTTACGAAGCTGCTCGCAAGTTGCAGGAGATTCCCAAGAATGCCAACCCCATCCGTCTGCACAACCGCTGTAAGATTACTGGACGTCCCAAGGGATATATGCGCCAGTTCGGTCTCAGCCGTATACAGTTCCGTGAGATGGCTTCGAGTGGACTGATTCCAGGCGTGAAAAAGGCAAGCTGGTAATCCTCTTACTCAAATAGAACGACAGAAGAGAGTTAGTTTTTAATATTGTCGGGGCAGTCCCGATTAATTAAACAATTTATTTTATGACAGATCCAATAGCAGATTATCTGACCAGACTCAGAAACGCCATCATGGCCAACCACCGTGTGGTTGAGGTTCCTGCGTCTAACTTGAAGAAGGAAATTACCAAGATCCTCTTCGAGAAGGGTTACATCTTGAACTACAAGTTCATTGAGGATGGCCCTCAGGGTACTATCAAGGTTGCCTTGAAGTATGACCCTGCCACCAAGTCGAGCGCTATCAAGTGCTTGAAGCGCGTGTCAACACCAGGTCTTCGTAAGTACACTGGTTACAAGGACATGCCGAGAGTTATTAACGGACTGGGTATTGCTATCTTATCCACGTCTCAGGGTGTAATGACTGACAAAGAGGCTTCGCAGCAGAAGATTGGCGGTGAGGTGCTTTGCTACGTTTATTAATTGGAGGGCCTGAATATGTCAAGAATAGGAAAATTGCCAATTAGTATCCCTGCCGGTGTTACCGTTAACCAGGGGCAGGACGGTGTCGTTACAGTAAAAGGTCCCAAGGGCGAACTCTGCCAGAAGGTAGACCCCTCCATCAAGATGAAGATAGAGGATGGCCACATTACCTTCGAAATTGACGAGAACAGCCCCGTGAATATCAAGCAGAAGCAGGCTTTCCATGGCCTCTATCGTGCACTTGTCAACAATATGGTTGTAGGTGTCAGCGAGGGTTATAAGAAGGAGATGGAACTCATCGGTGTTGGTTACCGTGTCAGCAATCAGGGCAATCTCATTGAGTTCTCACTCGGTTATACACACCCCATCTTCATCCAGCTCCCTAAGGAAGTGAAAGTTGAGACCAAGATGGAGCGTAACCAGAATCCCCAGATTATCCTGGAGTCATGTGACAAGCAGTTGCTTGGAATGATTTGTGCAAAGATTCGTTCTTTCCGTATGCCGGAGCCTTATAAGGGTAAGGGTATCTTGTTCAAGGGCGAGGTTATCCGTCGCAAGTCGGGTAAGAGTGCCTCGGCTAAGTAATTAAGAATTAGAATTTAAAATTAAGAATTCAAGATTATGACAACGAAGAAAGTAGAAAGACGAATTAAGATTAAATATAGAATTCGTAAGAACGTTTTCGGCACCGCCGAGCGTCCTCGTATGAGCGTGTTCCGCAGCAATAAGCAGATTTACGTTCAGGTGATTAACGATTTGGAAGGTAAAACACTTGCAGCTGCTTCGTCTGTAGGCTTGGAGACTATGCCCAAGATTCAGCAGGCTGAGAAGGTTGGCGAGTTGGTAGCCAAGAAGGCTCAGGAGGCTGGTATCACTACCGTAGTCTTCGACCGTAATGGCTATCTGTATCATGGCCGCGTGAAGTCTCTGGCTGATGCAGCACGTAAGGGTGGACTTAAATTTTAAACGATTATGGCAATGAACAAAGTTAAGATTAATAGCGACGTAGAGTTGAAAGACAGACTGGTTGCCATCAACCGTGTTACCAAGGTAACGAAGGGTGGTCGTACCTTTACTTTCGCAGCCATCGTTGTTGTCGGTGACGGCAACGGCATCATTGGCTGGGGACTTGGCAAGGCTGGTGAGGTTACCGCAGCCATCGCCAAGGGTGTCGAGGCAGCCAAGAAGAATCTGGTGAAGGTTCCCGTTTTGAAGGGAACCATTCCTCACGAGATGGAAGCCCGCTTTGGTGGTGCTCAGGTGTTCCTTCGTCCCGCAGCAGCTGGTACCGGTCTGGTGGCCGGTGGTGCTATGCGTGCCGTGCTGGAGAGCGTTGGTGTGAAGGATGTGCTGGCTAAGTCAAAGGGTTCTTCTAACCCCCACAACCTGGTGAAGGCTACCATTGCCGCTCTCAGTGAGATGCGTGATGCCTACACGGTGGCCGGTACTCGTGGTATCAGTATGGAAAAAGTATTTAGAGGATAAGGAGAAAGAACTATGGCAACAATTAAGATTAAGCAAATTAAGAGCAAGATCGGTTATCCTGTTGACCAGAAGCGCACACTTCAAGCGCTGGGTCTTCACAAGATTTCTCAGGTCGTAGAGAAGGAAGATACTCCTGTTATCCGCGGTATGATCCGTAAGGTTCACCACCTTGTGGAAGTGATTGATTAATTTAATGACTATTAAAAACAGAAACGATTATGAAGCTACATACTTTAAAACCAGCTGAAGGCTCTACACATTCACGTCGTAGAATCGGTCGCGGTCCCGGCTCTGGCCTGGGCGGCACGTCTACCCGTGGTCACAAGGGTGCCAAGGCTCGTTCAGGTTATAAGAAGAAGGTTGGTTTCGAGGGTGGTCAGATGCCTCTGCAGCGTCGTCTCCCGAAATCAGGTTTCAAGAACATCAACCACAAGGAGTACTTCGCAGTGAACCTCTCTACTCTGCAGAAGCTGGCAGAGGAGAAGGGCTATACCAAGATCGGCATTGCCGAGTTGGTTGCTGCACGTTTGACCAATGGCAAGGAGCTTGTGAAGATCCTTGGCAACGGTGAGCTGAAGGCAAAGATTGATGTCGAAGCCAACGCATTCTCAAAGACTGCCGAGGAAGCTATTAAGGCAGTTGGTGGTAACGCAACAATTATCTAAACAAGACAATGAAGAAGTTAATAGAGACACTGAAGAACATTTGGAAGATTGAGGACTTGCGTCAGCGCATCCTCATTACGATGCTGTTTGTAGCAATCTACCGTTTTGGTTCGTTCGTAGTGCTGCCCGGTATTAATCCCGCGCTGCTGGATAAGCTGCAGTCACAGACCGCCGGTGGCTTGATGTCACTGCTGGACATGTTCTCAGGTGGTGCTTTTTCCAATGCGTCCATCTTTGCACTTGGAATTATGCCTTACATCTCTGCTTCTATCGTCATGCAGCTCCTCGCTGTCGCTGTGCCTTACTTCCAGAAGATGCAGCGCGAGGGTGAGAGCGGTCGCAAGAAGATTATGACCTATACCCGCTACCTGACAGTATTGATCTTGCTGTTCCAGGCTCCGAGCTATCTGGTCAATCTGAAGATGCAGGCCGGTGCTGCCTTGGCATCGGGAATCAGCTGGGGTGTTTTTGTCTTCCCTGCTACGATTATCCTTGCCGCTGGTAGTATGTTCATCCTCTGGCTGGGTGAGCGCATTACTGATAAGGGCATCGGAAATGGTATCTCGCTCATCATTATGATTGGTATTATTGCCCGCTTGCCGCAGGCATTTATCCAGGAGGTAACCTCTCGCTTTACTGCTATCTCCGGTGGTGGTTTGGTGATGTTCCTCGTCGAGATTATCATTCTCTATGCAGTTGTATGTGCAGCCATTGTTCTGGTACAGGGTGTCCGTAAGATACCCGTACAGTATGCTAAGCGCCTCGTCGGTGGTCAGCAGGTGGGTGGTGCACGTCAGTACATCCCCCTGAAGCTGTTCGCAGCCAATGTGATGCCAATCATCTTTGCTCAGGCATTGATGTTCATCCCTCTGGCTTTCGTACAGTATGCCTCTCCCGAGAATGCCAGCTGGTTTGTACGTTCCCTGCTTGATCATCACAGCTGGACGTATAATCTTATCTTCGCATTCCTGATTATTGCATTTACTTACTTCTATACGGCCATTACGCTCAATCCGACGCAGATGGCTGAGGATATGAAGCGCAACAACGGTTTTATTCCCGGTATCAAACCAGGAAAGCCCACTGCCGACTTTATTGATGAAGTAATGTCACGCATCACTTTGCCTGGCTCGTTGTTCATTGCGTTCATCGCAGTGATGCCTGCCTTTGCAAGTCTGCTGAATGTACAGGATGCCTTCTCTCAGTTCTTCGGTGGAACCTCGCTGCTGATTCTCGTGGGTGTCGTTCTCGACACGTTGCAGCAGATTGAGAGTCACCTGCTCATGCGCCACTACGATGGTCTGCTTAATTCCGGCCGTATCCACGGACGTGGCATGAGTGCGTACTAAGCCGCCTGTATGAAGATATTTCTGAAGACTGAAGACGAAATCGAGTTGATGCGCCAGGCCAACCAACTTGTTGGAAGGACTCTTGGCGAATTGGCAAAGCATATCAAGCCTGGCATAACGACCCTCCAGTTGGATAATATTGCCGAAGAATTTATTCGCGACAATGGAGCAATTCCGACATTCAAGGGTTTCCCCAATCCGAATGGAGGGCCGTTTCCCGCCAGCATCTGCACCTCGGTGAACGATGTCGTGGTACATGGTGTACCCAACGATACTACGGTGCTCAAGGACGGAGACATCATCTCCATCGATTGCGGCACCCTGCTCAATGGCTTTTGCGGCGACTCCTGCTACACGTTCTGTGTCGGTGAGGTCAGCGACGAGGTTAAAGAGTTGCTGAAGACCACCAAGGAGTCACTCTATAAGGGTATAGAGAGTGCTGTTGCCGGACATCATCTTGGTGATATCAGTTATGCGGTGCAGAGTCATTGTGAAGCCCATGGCTATGGCATCGTCCGCGAACTCACCGGACACGGCATTGGTCATGAGATGCACGAAGACCCTCAGGTACCTAACTACGGACGCCGTGGCAATGGGGTTATGCTGAAGGCTTCCATGTGTATTGCCATCGAACCGATGGTTACCATGGGTAAGCGCGACATTTATCTCGATGGAACGGACCGTTGGACTATTCGTACCCGCGACGGCAAGCCGGCAGCCCATTTCGAGCATACCATTGCTGTGCGGAAGGGTCAATCAGAGATTCTGTCCTCGTTTGAAGAAGTAGAGAAAATAGAAGGTAAATTATATTGAGAATGGCTAAACAAGGTGCTATTGAACAAGACGGGACGATAGTAGAGGCTTTATCCAATGCCATGTTCCGAGTAGAATTGGAAAACGGTGTGCCCATCATTGCACACATTTCTGGTAAGATGCGTATGCACTACATTAAGATTCTGCCAGGCGACAAAGTAAAGGTGGAGATGAGTCCCTACGATCTGACTAAAGGAAGAATTGTGTTCAGATACAAATAAATAAAGGAGAAATATAAAATGAAGACAAGAGCATCATTGAAGAAGCGTACCCCGGACTGCAAGATAGTTCGTCGTAAGGGACGCCTGTTCGTTATCAACAAGAAGAACCCTAAGTACAAGATGCGTCAGGGTTAATGGATGATTTATGTTAAATAAGCATAACAAGGTAGTGGAATGTGAGAAATTCTGCGTACCTTTGCGTGCTTTTTAGCGAAAATTCGAATTTTTTTATTATTTTTTTTTAGTTAAACAAATGGCAATAAGAATTGTTGGAGTAGATTTGCCCCAAGAGAAGCGTGGCGAAATCGCATTGACCTATATCTATGGTATTGGTCGAAGTAGTTCAGCAAAGATTTTGGACAAGGCCGGCGTGAGCCGCGACCTGAAAGTCAACGAATGGAGTGACGACCAGGCAGCCAAGATCCGTGAAATCATCGGCGCTGAATTCAAGGTAGAAGGTGATCTCCGCAGTGAGATCCAGTTGAACATCAAGCGACTGATGGATATTGGTTGCTATCGTGGAGTCCGTCATCGTAACGGTCTTCCCGTACGTGGTCAGAGCACTAAGAACAATGCTCGTACTCGTAAGGGTAAGAAGAAGACTGTTGCTAACAAGAAGAAGGCCACGAAGTAAAATTTAAAGTTTAACGTTTTAGAGTTTAAAGTTTAAAGATTATGGCAAAGAAAACAGTCACTTCAAAGAAGCGTAATGTGAAGGTTACCGCCATTGGTCAGCTTCACGTTCACAGTTCATTCAATAACATTATCGTATCGTTAGCCAACGACGAGGGTCAGGTTATTTCTTGGTCTTCTGCTGGTAAGATGGGCTTCCGTGGTTCAAAGAAGAACACGCCGTACGCTGCCCAGATGGCTGCAGAGGATTGCGCCAAGGTTGCTTTCGACCTGGGTCTTCGTAAGGTGAAGGCATATGTGAAGGGTCCCGGTAACGGACGTGAGTCGGCTATCCGTGCCTGTCACGGTGCTGGTATTGAGGTTATTGAGATTATCGACGTTACGCCACTGCCTCACAACGGCTGCCGTCCTCCGAAGCGTCGTAGAGTTTAATTAGTCGTTATATTGGCATTACGAAATATATAGTTTTCGAAATATCGGGATACTGAAATGCCGAATTATCGAAATACCGAATTATCGAATTATCGAAACAGAAATTATTTAAAATTATGGCAAAATATATTGGACCGAAATCAAAAATTGCCCGCCGATTTGGAGAAGCCATCTTCGGCCCGGACAAAGTTTTGTCCCGTAGGAACTTCCCCCCGGGACAGCATGGCAATAACCGTCGCCGCAAGCAGTCGGAGTATGCAGTCATGCTGGCAGA
>Ga0310691_10000393_pt1 | contig 86178 bp, 116 predicted proteins | sample 176DNAGHGlowgp2_FD_203887 | JGI IMG/M metagenome (GOLD analysis project Ga0310691, IMG submission 203887) | Sheep rumen microbial communities from Palmerston North, Manawatu-Wanganui, New Zealand - 1766 DNA GHGlow gp2 (v2) (version 2) | ecosystem: Host-associated > Mammals > Digestive system >...
TGTTTAATCGTGATGGTGAATTACCATACGATGACATGATAAAATATATCATGAAGACATATGAAGTAACTGAAAAGAATGCTAAGAGATTATATAAATTAGCAGAAGAATTATATGATGAAGTTGCAAGACGCAACTGAATTTTAGATTATAATGAAATGAAAATATGAACGAAGAATTTGCCAAGGAGATAGCAAAAATGTTATATCTATATGAGGTTGAATGATGAGAACAACCTGATGTAGATGAGGTAGAAATGTTGATTAGAAATTATTTATTTGAACATAGTTTAGTAGTATGCAAACGCCCAGAAAATGCAAACCAGAAACCCTTGAAAAAATCTTAGATGATTTTTTTCATTATAGAGAAGTACCAAGAAAGTGCTGGATAGCACAAGAAGAGGATGGTAGCTGGACAGCTATCGATAATACAACAGATGATTGTTGGACAGAGAATTTTGAAACAGAGTTCGCAGCAAGATATCGAGCTGAGACAACAGAAGATGCTGAGTATATCAGATGACATTATTAATTTTACTATGTAATTTTATTATAATGATCAACGATCCTAGATTTAAAATTGAATCATATAAAGATAATCATTGAAAAGAATGGCATAGAGTTTTCTTTGAATGAATGCTTCTAGCTGTATTATGAAGAATATGAGAAGCTGAATATTATATCTTATGATTAAAAGATTGATTAGATAGTTCACCTACTTGATGGGAGATAGACAAATTAATAATGAGTTTAACATTATCAGATAACTGAGAGAAGTCAGCAAGATGAATATGTTTTTGACGTTTGTTTGAAATCAAATATGATGAAGATGATGAATGATATGAAACATATCCTATCTTTATTTCATGAGAACAAGTAGATGAAGCATGAAGTTTTGAAGAAGCATTAGCGTATTGTCACTGATATGCTGAATGACTTAATCCAAATAAACCTTTATATCTTACAATATCAAAATGATAGAAAAAGTAATGACATCATCAATCAAAGAGACAATTGATTGACGTGAGTATGAAGCAGTAATTAAATATAATCCTATTATTTGATCTTATTCTTTACATTTAGAAATGAACGATACATTTAATAATGAAAGTTACGATGATATTAAATTAATTGTAACAGAAATATTTAATAAACTTAGGATAAAAAATATTACAGTAGTTGATTCAGCAGGTAAAGCTGTTCAAGTACAAGAATAAATCTTTTATTATTTAATGAAAGGACAATGAGGTTAACTTGGGATATTGATCATTGATCATTTTGGCAAGCACATGAATATGTTTCTGGTGTAACTATAGTTTATGAGATAGATTATAGAGAAGCAACTAATGATTATATAGTTACTACTTCAGTTGATTGATCTAGATCTATTGAACCATATGAATTCAAAACATATAGAGAAGCACAAATATATTGTGAATGAATATCAGAATGATGGTGTCGATCTAATGAAAGAATAAAAAGTATTTTTAGAGATTTATTAGAATAACAATGAATAAAATCGCAGACCTCTCACTTGAAGAGAGAAGACATGAATTCATATTAAAAGATTATGAGTTCTGAACTCTATTATGATTTGTCATTAATGAATTTATTGAAGATCCATATGATGATGATCTAATGGAATGCTTCAATCATTATCTTGAGAATCAAGCTGGATTATATATCCATCCTGATCATGAGTTAAAAGTTATGGAGCTTATCGAGCAAACAAGAGATAAGATGTATGATGATGAAGAGTCAGACAATCCACATGATACAGCGTGGAGAGATAGACAATATAGAGATATGCTTTGTGATATTATAAATAATTATACAACAGCTGTAACTTTTCTAACCAATAGAACTTCTGAAACAATTACTTATTCAGAATTAGAAAGAAGAATTGGTTGAGCTATCTTATGTAATAATATGGAAAGTAGATGGTGAACAACTATGGAAATAGTTAGCTGATCATTATATAATATAGATGAGTTTGGTAGAGAATTAAAAGATCCTGTAGATATTTTTCAATATTATATTATCTCAGATTCGTGAGCTGATTATCTTAAACAATGTACAGATGAATTAGTATTCTATGATGAAGAATTAGATATCTATATCTGGTGAGTTACTCATGTATGAACCAGTTGGGATTATGTTTATTTAACTATACATTATTAAAAATGAAATGAAAAGAAGTATGGTTAGTAGTGTTGGAAGATTTAACATGAAATTGACAACCTACATTAATTAATGCATTTTCATCATTTGAATGAGCAATTAAATGTTTTAATTTTTTTGCAAGAAATGAATTAAAATATGCTAATTATGATGAAGATTTATCTTTATATAATGATCTTAATATTAAAGATGAATTAGTTTATCAAGAAAATGAGTATCTTTGGATACAAGATTCTTGTAATTTATATATTGAAAAAGAAATAATAGATAGTTTTAATCCATAATTATATTAAAATGAGCGCATTAGAAAACAAATTAAGCTGAATTAAACAGTGTGCTGAGTTGCTATTAAAAGATGCAGACTTAGCAATTAGTTCTTATAAAGAAGAACAAAAGAAAAATACAGAACAAGCAAATCAAGTATGGCTTGTTTGGTATAGAGATGAGAATTGATATTATGATAGATGATTTACTAAAATCTTTAAAGATTGGAAACAGGCTTATGATTATTATAAAGAGACGGCTGAATTAATACTTGGAGAATATAAGAAACATAATCCAAATATGATAATATGATTTGATGATAGGATATCTTATAACAATAATAATTATCCAGAATTCATTATTAACAATGAACATAATTGAGATTGTGAAATAATATATGAATATGAAGAATTACATTTAGAAGGCTTTACATTAAATACAAAATAATGATGATGACATTAAAACAAGAAAGAGATGCTTGGCAATGAGCAGCATCTAAACATAATATATTATTTGAGAAATTATATTATGTGTTAAAAGATATTATTAAAGAAAATAATATTCAATTAACAAAAGATCAAATAAAAAAGATCAATGCATATAATACAGGAAATATCTGGGCGTGTGAGCATCCAGATGAGATGGCATTGGATGAATTTCCTAATGGTAAATTTTTTGATTCTATAATGAATTGAACCGAAGATGATGCTTTACTTTATTAATGAAGAATAATAAATGAATAGAGAAGATTGCTTTAGACAATTGTTCTTATTAGAATACACAGATTGTTTAGATGATAATGATAGGAAAGATTGTATTGCCTTTCATTATAAACAAGATATGTGAATGGAACAAGATGCAAAATTAGACTTCAGTGAAAAATGTTATATAGATCAAGTCTTTGATGATTATCTTTGATGGAAAGATAAAATGATTTTATTTCTTAAACAACGAGAATCATGCAAACCAAAGAAGAACTACGAATGAAAATAAATAAAATCCATTGGGAGTTGGATAATAGTTATCTTCATCGAGAAGATGCAATTAGAGAATGAAAGGATGCATTAATTACTTATGAGAATGATAGTCAAGATTCAGAGTATGATCATTATATTGATACATTTGAATCTTCAGATGGATTAGAAGATTACATTAGATATAGAATGAATACATTCTGACCATCACAAGTAGCAAGAGATCTTAAAGATTTAGATTCAGATGATGATTATTATATGATCGATGATGTATATTGATATATATCAACTATATCTGATTGAGATGTTATGAGTTGGTTAGAAGATATACTTGATGATATCTGAGCACCAAGTGATGAGTTCATGGAACAAGAACTTGAGAAAAGATTGAAGTTCAAGATTGAAGCATGAACATCATCAAGTATGGATGATCTATATTATCAAGCTGAAGTGTTTGAAAATGAATTATATGGTTATGAATTTGATTGAGTTCATTGAATAACAGAAGCATTGGCTGATAAGAACTGATGGTTCATAAATGAAGATGATAAATAGTTTTATATCTTTATTATATATTATGAAGAAACTTTTAGTGTTATTAGCTTCAGCATTAGTGCTAGCATTTGTAGCAGTTGAAGCAAGTTGATTAAATCCAACAAAGACAATAACATTGTCACATTGATGGAATGTAGTATCAACACCAGCAATCCTTTCATCTATTGATTTCTCAAATGGATGAGAAGGAATTACATTCTCAAAGTTGGATAACTGAGAATGGAAAAGCGTAGCAGCAACAGTGGCTAATATCAAACCACTTGAATGATTTATGGTTTATAATAACAATGATTCGGATGTATCAATGTTATTAACTTATAAAGAAGATGTGTCACCAGCACAATCTATCTTACAAAAAGATCTTGATTACTGATGGAATTTGTTATGAATTACAACAACAGAGTCACCATTCAGTAATATCTGATCAGCAGCTAGTATGTCTATTGACATGACAGATTGAACAAACAAAGTTTGATCAAGTTATATTCATAATTCAACATCTAGTAGCGTAGCTAATCCAGAATTAGGTGAAGCTTATTTTGTATATGTTAATCAACAAAATGGTTTATATGGTTGAATAAATAATGTTTGAACAGTTATTGAAGATATACCAGCTGAAGAACCAGTTGATGATGTTACAAAAGATTTAGCTTATGTAACTTCTATGGTGAGTGATTGAGCTGAAACAACTTATACATTTAAAGCTTGATTAACTAATACAAATATTGTTTTGTTTACATCAGAGAAAGCATTGAACGAACCAATTACAGTAGAAGATTGAACAACATTATTAGTTGCTAATTGATTTACAACAGAGAATGTTGTAGAGATTTGATATAATTGTATTGAGTGAACAACAACTTCTAATGATTGTGAAAAAGTTATAAAGAAATCAGAACATAAAGATTTCTTTAAAGTATGACAATCATATCTTAAAGTTTATAAGGTGAATTAGTTTTATATATTTATATGCCAATTATGAAAAAACGATTATTAGTTATACCTTTTATGTTAGCTTGAAGTTTTGCTTCGGCTAACAGTTGATTACCTGAATTACCTATGAATATTTATGGTAATATAAATCTTTGATCATCAGAAATTAATTGATGAATATTAGATATTTATGCAGGTAATAATAAGTTAGCATCATTTGATATTGTATCAGGTAAATATGGATCAAATAAAGCTACAGAAGAACATCTAATCTTAAATGAATTTGATTGAAATTTAACATTTAAAGTTAGATATAATTGAGAAACTTATGATGTAAATTCTATTGATGATACAAATAAAAGTGATTGATGTCCAAATAAAGATAATATTACATTTGTATCAAAAGATTGTAGATACGATATCACTCTTAAAGAAATCGTAAAACAAGAAGAAAAGACAGTTACAAAGTCTTATAGTTGATCATGATGACATCGTAATACAATCGTTAAAGAAGAACCTAAAAAAGAAAAAGTATCTTGGTATAACGAATGAAATCAATATGAGATATTAAGTAATTGATATTCAAGAGAATTTAATAATGCATATACATTTGCATATATGAATTGAATAACAACTATGCCTAGTATTCAACAAGCAGATATGAATTGATCATTGACAAGAATAGCGATGGCAAAGATGTTATCTCAATATGCAATTAATGTTTTATGAAAGAAACCAGATACAACAAAGATTCCAGCATTTGATGATGTATCAATAGAATTGGATTATAAGTATAATAATTGAGTATCATTAGCTTATCAATTATGAATTATGTGAGTATGAATAAAAAGCTTTAGACCATATGATTTGGTTACAAGAGCTGAATTTGGAACAGCTTTATCAAGATTGTTATATAATACTCAAAATGGTAGAGATATATATTATACACCACATTTAAATAAATTAATGAATATGTGAATTATAACAAATGTTGATCCAGATTTACAGGAAACAAGATGATATGTAATGCTTATGTTGATGAGAAGTGCAAAGAATTTTATATCTTAAGATATTAAAATGATCCGATGTATTATATATATTATAATAGTTGTACGAATATGTCAACAGCTTTTTAAATATAATAAATGAATTGGTATATGAATGTTAATACTTTGACTTGTAAGTTGTTATTGCTTTATTAAAATGTTTTTACTATTTAATGGAAGGATATAAATGGCAAATGAATGTAACAATTTCATGATCATTAAAAGGATTGATTGATGAAAATTAACAGATGAAGAGATCTGAGCTTTTATTCGTAAAGAAGATTCACCTGAATGACAGTGAACAGAAGTTGATATTGATTGAGAAAAGTATTTTTTCAGTTATCAATTTGTTGTACCTGTTAAACAAGATGATGATTGGCGAGACAACAACATTAATAATTGGTGAGTAAAGCGAGATGGTTGATATTATGCTTATGTTAAGTTGTCTGATACAGAAATGACAATCCATTTTGCAACACCATGGTGACCACCTAGTAAATGGTGTAATGCTGTTTGTAAAAAATACAAAGAACTTGACATCAGACTTGAATACGATGAACCATTAATGTGATTTCAAGGAGAGATGTGAAGGGATGAAAAATGAAAATTGTTTGATAATTATAGAGAAGCTTGAGATTATCTTGTATGGTGTGATGATTGTTGAATAGGACAAGAAGAAACAAACATATCATATAGAGATGATGTTGATGCTTTGTTATGTGATGCTTGTTATCAAGAACTTTTAAATCATAACCCACCAAAAAAATGAGGGAAATAGATTACAAGATTTGAGAGTTATTTGCTAAATGAGAGAGTTGATCAGTTAGCAATACTCAAGTAAGTCTACAAGACTGAAATGTTTATGTGCTATTACATGGTAATATAATAGCAGCAAGACCTGAAGATAGTCAGGATCTAACACTTAATCTTAAGGTTGGATGGCAAACACAAACTACTAAGAACAGGATTAATTGAGTTTTATATGCTATGAATTATCCAGTTCAAGTTAAAGCTATCAAGACTATTTGGTTTTTCGTACATGAAAACGGAGACAAATGGCCAGTAACAAATTGAATAAACTTCATTCACAAATAGTTTATTCATCCGGGACGATGTAAAACTAATTTTATTATTTTATTCGATTGTATAATGAACAAGGAATTACAAGCGTATGTGGTTAAAGTCTTTCCAGAAGTAATCAAAAAGACTAAAGACTGAAGTGATTTTAAATCAATGAAGGTTCTTATTGAATGGGATAGAGAAGAAGAATATCCTAGTAGAATCGTTCTTGAACAATGATGAGACAAAAAATGTGAAGTAGCTAAATCATTACAAGAATGAAAAGAATACATCTTCTCATTAAACTTCAGAGCAAATGAATGGACTGATGCTAATTGAGCACAGACGGCATTCGGAAGTATCTCAGCATGGAGAGCACAACCAATGTTAGAAGGTTGAGCAACTGAAGACAACTCTTGACTTCCATTCTAGTTCATAGGTAAGAACTACCTTTATATTATTATCGATTGTATATTATGGCTATTCAAATTGTTAAAGCCGAACGTAAAAAGGCTAAAATGAGAATTTGAATTTCATCAGCTTCAGGGCAATGAAAAACTTATTCTTCATTACTTATGGCTAAGTGATTAGCCAAATGAGATCTATCAAAAGTTTGTTTGATAGATACAGAAAATTGATCATGACATTTATATTCACATCTTGGTGAGTATTCAATAATTGAAATTGATCCAGCTGAGGCTTCAACAGCTAACATTTTGGAAGCATTCAAAGCAGCTGAAGATGCATGATTTGAAGTTATCATTTGGGATTCATCATCACACCGATGGGATTGGATCTTATCAAAGAATGATGAAGTAGCAAAGAGAATGTTTAATAACTCATTCAGAGCTTGGGCAGAAACAACACCTCTATATAATAGAGTAGTAAATCATATGCTTGCTTCACCTTGCCATGTAATTATTACAAGCAGAAAGAAACAAGAATATGCTTTAGAGAAATCTGAGAATGGTAAGAACGAAGTGAAGAAGTTATGAATGAAAGATGTTCAGAGGGATACTTTTGAGTATGAGCTAACTACTGTATTTAATCTTGATCAGTTGCATTATGCGACAGTATCTAAAGATAGAACAGAATTGTTTGATTGACAAGAACCTTTTATCATCACCGAAGAGACATGAAAGACAATGCTTGAATGGTGTGAATCAGGTAAAGAAGTTAAGCCTGAACCAAAGAAGGTTGAAATCAAACAAGTATCTGAACCTGAACAAAACCTACCAGAGATCTCAGATGAAAGATTTGCGAAAGCTTGTGAAGTTATTAAAGACTGAAAAGCGACAGTTGAATCATTAACACAACATTTCAAATTATCTGAAAATCAAACTAACATAGTTAATGAACTATTTATGAAGAAGGCATAGTACGCCTTCTTCTTTTATATAGCTAACCAAAGACCTAGAGATGAGAATACTCATAGATTGATTGTATCGAGAGATTGAATACAACGAAGAATTAGAAAGATATGATGCATGGCCTGTATGATACAGAACATTCCATTGGTGATGGAATGAACAACATGAAGATCATTTCTGCAAAATTGCTGGTATCAAACAGAAACCAGCAGCACCAGTATGGTGACCTGATTATAATAATCTAATGCCAAAGTTACATTCAATATCAAAATCATTGAAAGAAAATACATGACCTGATTGGAATATTGAACATTATCGAGATTATCGTGATGAGATAGATGATACAGATGTTATGAATTTTGTTAATAAACATTTGTGAGAATTTGAAACAGAAGATGAAGCTATTGAGGCTTGGCATTATTTCTTAGAAGAGAAAGCAGATTGGATGTATGAAACAGAAGATTATTATTATCGTGAAGCAATGTCTGAATGGAAGTTAGACGATGAAGATCCATTTGATGTGAGAGAATTCTTTAATACATATCTTGATATCTTCTATGTAATTTTTGATTGGTGACATTTTGATCAACAAGATGTGTATGCAAATATATATCTTATGTCACCATGAGAATTGAATTATGATCTTTGATTATGTTGAGAGTTTGCAACTTGGTATAAAGAATATGATAAGATAGATTTTGAAGCAGAATGTTTTGATCCAAACTTATCGTTCTTAGCATATCTAACGCAAACGCAATGAAGAACATTGAAGCAAGTATTCAATCGCAAGAAACAATATAAATGAGATTTCATTAAATCTCTAAGATCTGAGTTAGCAAACTTCTTTCATGTTTGTTGAGTCACAATGACCTTACAAAAACACACTATTGAATCATTGGTTAAAACACTTTGTGTAAAAGATGGACACCTAAGATTAGCACCTTGACACACAATAGGGTTATATGCACCAATTGTTTGATGATGAAGTTTGTTTGAGATTTGTCTTGACAAAGATGTTAGCTTACATATTAGTTATATATCTGGAATAGATACCAAGTATTCAAGAAAATGATTATATTGATATACTGTTCAGGAAGTATATTGATTTGGTACAGATGTATATTAAAAAAGTTTTATATTCTTATATTAAAGAAACATGGGAATGTATATCGCATGAGTAGTAATTGCTATTATATTTTATGTTATTTGAGCATTAGTTGAAAAAACTTGATACAAGACAAAACTTAATGCTGCAAAATCACAATTGAACACACTTATAGAAACTTATAACAAAGATACAGGAGATTTACATAACAAGGTTGATGAGTTACATAGATTAAATATTGAGTTGACAGCAAAACTTAGAGATGCAGAAACAAGTTTGATTACATCAAGAGTTAAGATCAAGTCACTTGAATCTGATAATAAGAGATTAAATGAATGTGAAAAGAAATGTTGTCATAAAAAGCATGAAGTTAAATTAGATAAAAAACCAGTAGTATCAACAATACCGCCTAAGAGAAAAAGAGGTAGACCTGCTAAGAAATAGTTGGTTAGAGGGCGTTCTTGTTAAAGGGCGTCCTTGTTTTTTATATATTCAATAATAGACACGATGGATTATAGAGAAGCTAATAGAGGGTATATCACACCTTCAAAACTAAAATTGTTTATAGATTCACCATTATTGTATAAAGCAATATATGTTGATGAAGTAGATATATCTATGCTGAAGAAATCACCAGCATTAGAATTATGAACAATGGTTGATAAATATATCTTAACACCTGAAGAATTCAGAAAAGAATATGCATTCCAAGTATGAGGATTGAAAGCTGATCTTGTTAAATATTGTGAAATAAGATGAATTGAGTTAACAGGTAAAGAGAAAGTAGATGATCTTAAAGAACTTATATATAAAGATAAAATAGTGTTAACTCAATGACAAGAAGATGCTGTACTTGGAATAGCTAGTGAATTAGCATATCAACCATTATTTGATATTAAATGAGATTATGTACATCAGAAAGATTTGTTTGGAGAATATAATTGATTGAAGATCAAGTGAACATTAGATAGATTTCAAATTGATGAATGATGAGCTGTTGCAACAATTAGGGATCTTAAAACAACATCTCAGATGTATTATAATTGATATATGGATAATACACAGTTCTATGCTGATTTAGCTACAAAAGATACATTCCATTATAAATTACAGATGGCAATGTATGTATGGTTAGTTCATCAATGTTATCCTGATGTAGTAAATATTCGTGTTATTATTGATGCAGTTGGAACAAGTGATCCATATTTTTATCAATGAATAATGTTGGATACAAAAGAATTAGAAGACATTTGGGATACACAAGTAGTGAAGTTATTAGATGATTTAAAACGTATGGAAGAATGAACTGAAATAGTGAATGAACATAGAAATAGATTGTGTAGTAATAGATATTATAGATTAGGAACAGATGATTGTATCCAAGAGAATTTTGAATATATATGATGAGAGAAAGAATTGTTAGAAAAATATGATGAAGAAAAACAGGAATTCGATTGGAGTACTTTATAACTTAATATTAAATACATGAGAACACGAAAAGAACGATGTGTAATGAGGAAACTAGATCCAACAAAACTACCAAAAATAGCAATACCAATTGAGAAACAGAATCTTAAAGAATCATATATAAAATTTGCTATGAAAGATTTGTCAACATGAGAAATATGCTGATATCAATTAAGATATACAAATCCAGAATATCAACAAATAAAATCTAGGACACAGAAATGAAGTCGTGTTTGATGTTATTATGAAAATGTAAATTTAAACGATCCAATAATTATTGTTGAATGAGAGGTTGATTATACAACAGCATATCAAAATTGACGAAATGTTGTTGGTATTCAATGAGTAGCAAATTTAAATAAGGTAGTTGATCAATTAACAAAATTATGAGTAAAAACAGTAATCGTATTGGTAGATAATGATGAGGCTGCAACCTTGAGTATTAAGAAGATAGTTAATCGTATTCCTTGTTATGATTGAAGATATGTTTTATGAAATGTCAAGGACATAAATGATGCATGGGTTGATGGTGTCTTAAAAGAGCCTCAAGCACTTGCATCTGAGAATCTGTTTGTAAAGTATTGAGCATTCAAGATTAAAAAATCGACTAGACCTTTGCCAGATAAATCAGTAGACTTCTTAAATATAGATACAGCTATGGTATTACAAAACCTATATCCTCAATATACAATCAAAGGCGACAGGATATATGATAGTTGAAAGCTATTAGATGGATATAGATATTGGAAAACAAAGAATGCTATTGTAGATTTCTCAGGAAAAGAAAGACCTCAAGGTAATGCACGATCAATAGCTTATAGTTATTATAATGATAAGAAGCAAACAGCTGAATATTTAAAACGTTATACTTAATAATATGAAAAAAATAGAACATATATATTTAGGTAGGGAAGAATATGATAATATATTATCATTTTGAACTTTATGAAGAATTAGTAAAACTCTTGTAAATTCAAAATATTGGAGAAAATATTACAAGATGAGAAAACAATGATTTACTAGATGGGATTTGGCTGATAAAGCATATAAGCATTGGAGAGATAAACGTGCTTATAATCCTAATGCTTTATATTTTATTGTAGATCAATCATGGTAATTGAAAAACTAAAAGAGCGAGAAGATAGAAAGGAGGATCGAGAGGATCAACAAATGATTGCTGTAATTAATTCTGAAGTAGATAAACTCAAACAAGAGTTAGATGATACAAATAAGAATGCAAATGATATTAGATTAAAGATGTATGAATTATTTAATCAATACCGCATGATCACTTGAAGAAATCATCCAATGGATTATGAGTAACTAGATTTATTTATTATTTATTAGAGATGGAGAAACTTAAAGAACTACTAAATAAATGGATAGAAGAATGATGGAAACCATATTGAGATGATTATAGTATATTAAAAATAAGTGAAATAGAAAAATCAGATTGATTATATTTTGTATCGTTTGTTTGAGAAGATTACCCTTGACCTGTTAATTTAGAGCATTTGCTAACAAAACAAGCAGGACTTATCAAATGGTTAGTAAAGAGCGATAAGATAGCTTGGAGAAAATGTTTAAACTTATGGTATGAGATAGCAGTAATAGATAAAGAGGGGGAAGATATAGATATAATGAGAACCTTTGATGATTATGAACAATTACTTATGTATCTTGCTATACAAGATAATCCAATAGAATTTTTAATTAGTATTTTGAAGTAATGAACAATAATTTTATTCCTATGTGATTTGGTTTATGTAAGTGTAGAGCTTGTAGAAGAATATGGAAAGATAAGTTATGAAGATGGGATAAGCATCATAAAAATTCAGAAAGAGCCTATAAATATAGACTTATAATAAAAAGGATTAGGAGAAGAAAACATAATGAAGACTTAGAAAGAAATACATTTAATGTTTGAAGTTATACAGATTAGATTTATATTTTAATTATTCTTATTATTTAGAGATGGAATACAATTGATTACCAATGACAGCAGAAGAAAAAATCAGATTTTTAGAACAATGTTTAGATAATAAAGAAAAAGTTAATAAAAGTCTGAGAGAAGAATTAGAATGGTATCACTGATTTGATAACTATCTTACTAATCATTGATTTGATATGAAAAAACTGAAATCAGATTTAGAAATATGAAAGCTAACAGCTAAAGATCATGCTAAACAATGTTGAGTAGATTTAGATGATGATTTAAATTTTTAATATATAGATATGGAAGAATTACTAAACAAACTCATTAGGAAAGGTTGGAATCCTTTTGGTTGATATAAGCATTCAACTCCACGAGAAAGTTGTAATGTATATTGAAGATATATTACATTCCATTGTAATGATTGAGATTATGATTATCCAGATTATAAATCACAAGATTATAATATTCGTGAACTTGTAAGTAAAGAAAGCTGACTATGGCAGTTTGTATATGATAACTGATATAATCAAGAGAAAAAAGAATATCGGGAATGATATACAAAGTATAATATGAAAGCTGAATATTGGGATACTAATGATTATGAATATTACATTATAGAAAGTGCATTATGTAATGAAGAAGATTTAGAACAATTTTTATTAGATAATATTAAAGTAAAATGATAATTCCAGTACACCACACAGAAGAAATACCTATGATGAATTGTTGAGAATGATATGTCTTTGCAAAATATTGAGATAATGCTTGGACTTGTATGACAAAAGAAGAATATAAGATAAAGCAAGATACAATTAATCACAACGTTTTATCAGCTTTATGATGGTCAACAGTAGTTGTCCTCTTAGTAGTTTGAATTATTTATTTATTTAATAGAGATTAGTTAGATTTATATTAGTATATTAAAGTAATGGAGATATTAGATAGAATAGAAGAAAGCTGATTAGATAAGTTAATTAAATTACTAACAGAACATTGCAGAAAGCATTATTGATTTAAAGATAATGATGATATAGAAATAGATACTGATAGTGTAAACTTTCATTTATATCATAACTGAAAAAGATTATTCAATATATGAGTAGAAAAAGTGATTTATAAAGATTTTTGATTTATCAAATGGTTAGTAGATAATGATAAGATAAAGCTACAAGAAAAAACTGCATTAGTTAATTATTTAGAAGATATATTATGATATAAGAGAGAAGATGGCTTACTAATGCTACTATCAATACAAGATAATCCAATAGAGTTCCTAATCTCAATATTGAAAGATAAAAAAGTCAGAACTATATATGTTGATAAAGACTGAAATGTTAGTTGAGATACTAAACAATATTATGATTGTTGAATCAATCTTTTAGATAGTTAGTATATTAAAGTAATGAAAAAAGAAAATAAAGCTGAAATATATTATCTTAAAGTTCCTACATTTAGAAGAACAGTAGAACTTCATATTGGTTGAGATAAAGAATATTTTGATAAGATGTTTTGAGAATACTGATATAACTATGATTTAACAACAGGGTTTTTCTGTTTTGATGATAAGAATAATTGTAATATGATATGGTTAAGTGATTATAGTTTATCTACTTTAGTACACGAATTATTCCATTGTGTTATATCAATACTAGACCAAATAGGAGAAGATAGAGCTAATTGAGAAGCACCTGCATATATCTATGAAGAATTGTTTACTAAAATATGGATTAAATGTTGAAATAAGTTTAAGATGGATAAAGATGTTATTAAGTATATAGAGCAGAAAGAAATTATATAATCAGACTTTTATATTATTTAAATTAGACATATGGAAAAGAAAGAAAGAGAAAACTGAATGGAACGAAAAGCTCATAATTATACCTTAGAATATAAAAATTGGAGATTTACACTTAATGAATCAGATAGCTGAAATATTTATTTTGTAAATATATACTACAAAGATAATAGCAGTTGAATGTTCGTTAATACAAGAGCAAAGACAGCAGAAGAAGCAAAAGAACGAGTAGAAAATTTTATCAAAACAGAATTAAAGTAATCAGACTTTTATATTATTTACCTAAGATGAAATTCTACCATTGAACAACTAAAGAAAATTGGGAAAAGATTAAAGCTGAATGAGTATTACGATGAGTTAGGAATGAGAAACGAATTAAGCATAAAATGAGTAGATGTACCTATCTAGCAGTAGATGAAGAAGAAGCTAAGCAATATGGAGAAATAGTCCTAGAAGTAGAGTATGAGCCTAGTAAACATAGTAAGGAAAATAACTATTGTGAATGATGTTGGCAAGTAAGAGTATATGAGCCGATATCAATAGAAAATGTTAGAGAACTATAATCTAATTTATATTCTTATTATTTAGAGAATGAACTACATAAACAAAGACAAGAACTATATGACAGATGCAGAACGAATAAGATATTTAGAAGAAAGTATTAGAGAGCTTAGGAAAGAGAAAGAAAATCTGAAGAAAGAAAAAGGAGAGCTTAAATCAAGGTTAGAAGAAGAAAACAGATTATTAAAGAATGAGATAGCTTGGTTAAAAGACCATACAAAATACAATTATCTTAAAGATGAATTATATATAGATTGAACTATGACAGCAACTGAAGCTAAGTTAAGATTAGAACAAGCTAGGCAAAATCAGATTTATGTATCTAATTTAGAAGAAGAAAATAAAGTAATTAAAGAAGAAAAGGAAATGTTAATTAGACAAAATACATTGTTACAAGAGAGTAATAAAAAGCTGAAAGAGAAAATAGATGAGTTAGAGCGAACTGATGAACAACTTGCTAAGAAATTAAAATCAGTAGTAAGTGGAGATAATGAACAAATGCATGCTGATGCAGACCAACTATTATCAGACTTTTTGAGAGCTATTTGATATAATAAATCAGCAGACCAATACGATGAGATGAGTAAAGATTTCCGATATGCTTAGTCAGATTTATTTATTTAATAAAAAGTAATGGACTACAAAATAGGTATAACAAATAATATGGAAAATATTAAATTAGAATCTATTGAGGGAAAATTAAGAAAAGAAATAGATCTTATTATACATGAAGAAGTAGGTAAAAGATGTTTTGATATAGCAAGACAACGTGATTTTCGAGAGAATAAATATGTAAATTTAAGAGATGAATATATAGATAAATATACAGATGTAACTGTTGAAAGAGATATGCGAAAATCAAAAGCAAAAACTTATGCTTTTTGGTTGACTATATGGATTGTGTTTACTGTTATATTAACATTTATTTCTATCTTGAAAATCAAATAACCATTTATATATTTTATGTAGGACACTTTTTAGTTCCTATATAAATATAAATGGACAAATACGAAAGAAGAGAATTACACGAAGAACTTAATGCTTTATCAGAGTTCGAAGAACAAAACAAAGAAAGGATGCAAGAAATTGCTAAGGTATTAGTTGATGACTATATACCTAAAAACAAAGATGATTATGAGTTTAAAGATCTCAGAATATGCAAACATGGGATCCAGAGGCAGAGTTGCCATAACTGTTTAGGCGAATGGAATTGCCATTTAGAAGATATAAAGGACGCGAATGAAAGAAACAATATATTGAGTGATGTACACGACTGATCGCATTGAAGCGAATAAATATAGATTTGTTGATAGAAGTATTAATCGATGAGCTAAAAAAAGCTGAACGATGTATACTAAATATGTAAACTTATTTCATTATGATAAGAAAACTAAAACATATTATTTACCACCTGTAACTTGGAAAGATACTAAAGCACAGTTTGGTTTTAGTTATGAAATATCTATCAAACCAATTATGAAGCTTTGGGAATGACAACAGAAAACTGTTGATTATTGTGTCAGATCATTTTGACAATGAGTATCTTCTATATTAATTGTATCTGAAACAGCTACTTGAAAATCAATTCAGATGCTTTGATTGGTTGATGCTTTTAAATGTCCTACATTAATAGTTGTTCCATCAGAAGCAATTGGATTAGGTATTCAAGAAAAGTTACAACCATACTGTGATGCACAGTATCTTGATTGATCAAAGATCAGAAAAGCTTTTGATAAACAGAAACTTCCAGATGTTCTAATAACTCATAGACAATCAGCTGTAAATTGTTGGGATATCATTAATTGAAAATATGATCTTATGTTAAATGATGAGCAACATCATCTATCTGAATGAATGAAGATGATGTGTAATACATGGGAAGGTAGAGGTATTATCTGATTAACGGGAACACCATTTCGTAAAGAAATGACACAACAAGATTTTTTATTATATTTTCAAAAGATTTATGAAACTTGACTTAAGTCACTTCCTGTTCGTGTGCTTACTCATAGATATAATCATACCTATTCTATGTCGGATTTTATGGAAGCTTCGAAAGGATTAGAGCCAGAAAGCCCAGAAGTATTAAGGCGTTTGGTTAATAATAATAATGACAAAATTTTCGACTTGAAAAACGTTGTGGGAAAGTTATATCACAAATGTGGATTTAAGAGAATAATGGTTTTTGTAGACAGAAGAGAGTATCAAGAAAAGATTAAAGAGTTAATATTTCCAAATGCAATACTTATAAATTGAGACACTGATAAAGAAAAAGTCCTAGAGGAGCTTAAATCCAAAGACGAATTCTTGATCATAGGTATGGTTACAGCAAGTTGAGAATGATTTGATGTACCTAGAATAGAGGTATGAATTCTATTCTTTAGTACAACATGGGCTGGATCAATAGAACAAATGGTATGAAGAGCTAAAAGATTTGCTGATGGTAAAGAATATGCCTATTGGGTTGATGTTCAAGAACATTCAAAAATTGAACCAGACCAATACAAATGATTCTGAATGAGTGAAAGACTAAAACTATACAGGGAACGTTGATGGCCTGTAGTGACATTAGACAGTTATATCAATAGTCTGTCAAACAAAACCAAGCTTTTTTAGTTTGATAGATTTAATGTCGATTGTACTTTCACCTTCATCATTCTGAGGGTTCATGCAATGTCCATATAAACGGAAGAATTCTGTGTATGACGCTGATCCTAGGAATACTGCTCATTGAGCACTTGCAAACGCAGCAGCAGCTGCAGCAATTTCTTGAACAGATAATAAACTTTGACCACGATTAAGATACTACGATAATTATATTAATGCTAAAGTAGATAAGAAAAAACAAATCAAAACTGATATATTGAAAACAGGTATGTGAAAACTTTATAAATTTTTTAAACAATATATTACACCTGATTATCAATTATGGCAAGAAATGAAGTTTGAATATCCATGGGATTATGATGAAGAAGATGTATGGATTTCTTGACAACCTGATGTAATTATTCTTTATAATAATCCAAATAAAGAAGATAAGATTGTTGCTGAAGTTATTGATATTAAATGCTGAAAGACTTCATGGTATGATAAACCAGATATCTGGAGAGAAAACAGCCAACGATATTTTTATCCCTGGTTTGTGTTTACTCATTTCTGACAAGAGATTATGCTTACAGGAATAGATAAACCATTAGTTAAATTTACATTTGCTGTTATTGATAAATGAACTTGAGATCTACAATTCTTTTCTAAGACAATGGATGAATATACTGTAGATATCCAAATGAAAGAACATATAAAACAATTCAGAGAACTCCAAAAACAAAACCTAGACAAAAAAGATTATCCTGCTACAAAGTGTAGAGGTTGTGCATTCTGCGAATTTATCGATTCTTGTCCTTTGAAGACTGCAGAAGTTTCAGTTACTAACGAAGAATTAGATGACCTCTTTTAAATCTGAATTCGAATTCCAATCAGCCTTAATTAGAAGGCTAAAAAAGATGGGGATGTACTGTCGTAACATCCCTGATATTGGTAATACAAAAAAACCATTTGACCTCTCAGTAAATTACAAAGGCAAATGATGAGCTTTCGAACTCAAAATAGATAAATCTAAAAGCGATCCTACCCCTGATCGCATATATAAAAAATTGTATCCTCACCAAGTAGCAAACCTACGAGAATTCAAATCTTGAAAAAGTCAATGAATTTCAAAAGTATTTGCGTATCATGGTTGTACAAATTCAGTGTGGATCTACGACATAATAAATGAGAATGACCAGTTCTCACTTGAGTTTATTACAAATTTTGATCGAGATTCAGATATCTTGGAAAGAGAAATGGAATTGATTTTTTAATTTTATTTTGTAATTTATCATCATGACTGATACAAAAATTACCATCTATGTTGATTGAACCTATTTAATAAAGCAAGAAGAATATCCAGATTGAACTATTAAATTTTTTGCTAAACAAGTGTTAGATAGTGAAACACGGGAAGAGATCATGTATGGGTGGTCTAATGTAGAAGCATCTTCTGTTACAGAAGTAAAAGACCTTTTAACTTCTAAATAAAAGAACTATGGAAAAAAAGACCCCTAAAGTTTGAGAAAAGATTGTTCTCAAAATTTATTGATCAACCGTACAGGTGTTGGTAACTCATCTAACAAAAATCAAAGATGGGTATAAATTCAAATGAGTTATTAAATGTAAAGACTATGATAAAGACAAGAACTGAAAAGAAGTTGTAAGAGAAGATAAACCACCATTTAGATTTCTACATAACGAACTGAGTATCGAATGACATATAGATGAGTATGGTAATCGATGAAAATAGTTTTTATTTTGTACCCAATATATAATGTTCTTAAGAAAACAATCACGAAAAGATTTTAGCTGATTTATTAAGGCGGCTAAAGTTGAGACGGAGTTGCTAAGAGAAACGAACAAGTTTCTTAAGAATGCAACGAACCTTAATCCTTTAATGAAATGGTATAAAAGAAAGTTCTGGTATTCATCACCAAAGTGATTACTTATGGATGCTGAGATCAGGCAGATCAATATTCAGATTGATCAAGATGGTGTTCATATCCAATGATATGGAACTGATGGTGTGCTGTATGATGAGTTAGCATTCTTTGATAAAGAATCTGCTCAAGATATGGCTGAACTTGTTGCTGGTACATATATAAAAGATTTGGAACATGATAAAGAATTTTATAAAGACATGTTAGATAGGACAGAGAAAGCAATAGAGTATGCTAAACTTCCACCAGAATGAAAGAAGAATGCAATGTTGCCAGAATCTGAGACTATGACTAAAATTGATCCTATTGAATGAACAGATCTAGCTTGGCAAACTACTATGCCAAAAGAAGTTTTATCTACTAACACAAAGACCAAATGAAGAAAACCAAGGAAGCAATCCAAGAAAAAGGCTCAATAACTAAATGAATGTATGTGAAAGAGTCACAATGATTACCTGTAATTTATACTCCATTCCAAGATATAGAAGCTTTTTGTTCTATATATTGTAGAGGTAAAGACGGTATACCATTGATCATAAATCAAATGATGCATAAATTAGAAGAAGAAATATTAAGTAAAAAAGAAAACTGATGAGCAGATTTATCTGAAAGAGAGAAGCTTGAAGTTCAAATACAGGCAGGTAGAGAGGCTCAAAGAATATGGAATTTCTTTTGGGATTCGGCTATGGAAGTGAATGCCTATTGAAAGTTCCCTTTTATTATTCGTATGAGACATTGGAAAGATAAGAAAAAAGAGTAGGATTTTATCTAAATAAATAACACCGTTATGGACGAAACATTAAAGAAGAGACAGGAAGAATTCCTATCTCACTTCCCCGGATATCGGTGGAAGTTGTTCCCGGATCAACGTGTTAAATGAAAGATAATTTCTCCTAATAAAAATCGTACTCTTGAAGAAGTATTAGAATTAAACAGACAAAATCCATCTTGATTGTATTTTACTCCGAATGGTAGATTCGAAGATATGAATTCAATCGGATGAATGTGTATGTTACAAAATCCTTCTGCTACTTCTTGAATGAATGCATATGTCTTAGATTTCAATCTCATAAAGTTCCAAGACAAAACTATGGAAACTTTATTAGCATACATATTAGATGTATGTGAAAAGAGATTAATCATTAAGCGAAGATATATAGTAAGGACACAAAAGTGATATCATGTATATTTCGTGATAAAACATGAAGATCGTGATACAGCTTTCGCATCATATTGATATGAGCAATTAAAGATTGTAAAACATATGGCTGAACAGCTATGAGCCGACACCAGCACAAAAGTTACAAGTAATATTGCTTCGTTGTTCCGTATACCATATAGTGTATATCGGGATCTAACTGAGCCTAGATTTGTAGAAATTGTTAGATTTCAGGATGAGTATATTAATATTGATCAAATAGATGCCTTATGGAATTATTTATCAAAGTATGAAGATTCTGTTAGAGCAGAAAAGAAAGCATTCCAATGATCAAATTGAGCTAGATATCGTAACTTCTCTAGCATGAAGATTAAAGATGTTATTGATAAGCTTAATGCAATGGAATGAGGTATTATTAAAGATCCTATATATTCTAACAATAATACAGTATTAGGTCGTATATGAGATGATCTTTACGAACATCCGGCTTGAAGAGCATATCAGATTGTTTGGTTCGCCAATCACTGAGATTCTGTTGCTACAAGAACGATGCTTAATAAAGACTTTTGAATAAGAGAATTATCTAAAGATTGAACAGGGAATATTGTAAAGATTATTGAATGAAATGGTTATGTGATATCGTTCTTCGAAACGACCGTTCAATTAAAAAGTTTCGAGGCGAATAATAAATGAGATATAATAGAGAAAACAAAAACTATATTCCGTAACAATATTGAAGTTAGATGAAAATGAGTAACTACAAATAATAGAATGGGTGAATGAGATGTTGATAAAAGAATCTATATCTTCATGGTTAATTGAGAAGAAAAGATTATTCAACAAATTCCTAATAAGAGATCATTCAATATGCAATACCCAGAACTATTCTTCTATGGTGATGATAATGATTTGTGATTATTCTTTCATGGACTAAATAATTGCGATGATATAGAGACAATAAATATATATGAAAGAAGTTGATATTATGATGATATATGTGTCTTATGAGATAGATGTATCGTATGATATCTATGAGATAATAAAGTTATGCTTTGAACAAATGAATTTGATATAGCTGATGAAGCTGATCAAATATCTGCAGCTGAGTATCTTGAGAGATTTAAAGAATGTTATGTCGAAGAATTCTCAATACCGGTATTCCTATCTGCATTAGCATTAGCTTGAATGAATCTATGGAATTCATTAGAAGTTAATCCTGCAATGTTGATAGCTGGTAAAACAGGTTGCTGAAAATCTACGGTAGCTGCATTGTTAAAAAGAATGTTATGATATGCACCAACAGTTAGAGAAATGGCATTACCGGGTATTACACCTCAACCATTAAAACAAACTGCTAGTGATAATGCAATCTTATTCTTAGAGGAACTTACAAATAGAGTAGGTCCTGCTACAGAAGAGTTGCTTAGAAATATCGTTAACAGAGATAAAGCAGCTAGAGGTTGACTTGAATGAAATACTTGGTGGGCTTTCAGATCTCCATTATGGGTAAACTGAGAAAGAACATTCAAGGATGAATCATTGAACAATAGATTCTGTTCATTCATAATGTCGCCTGGTTATTGGAAAGAATGAGCTGTAGAGAAATTAAATGATTTACAAAGATATACTGCATATGAAGATGTGTATAATACATATGTAAATAACCAAGATCTATTACAGAGTTTAGTTATCAAGTATAAAAATATGTTGCTTGATAAATGATACCCTGCTAGATCTTGTGATGTATGGTGTTATATCTTTGTAGTAAACGATATCTTTAACTTTAAGTATTCGTTTGAACAATTATGTAAATATGTAGATACTCATCTATCTAATACATGATTGAAAGAGGCTAAATCATTTGATTCAATATTAGCTTTTGAAAGATTTATAACTGTTAATGTTATCAATAAAAAGATAAACATGACAGTACAAGATTACAGAGATAATATTGATTGAGAAGAAAGACCTTGTTTAATGTTCAATTTATTGTTTATTGATGATACTATCTATCAAACACATAGATGAGCATTGAATTCAACGATAGCTGAGATAAATAGGAAATATTGAGAAAGATTGTTTGAAGTGGATGAATGAGGTATTATGTGATATATGTGTGACGCTAGAACAACTTGAGGAAAACATATAAGAAATTGTGACCAATTTATGGCAGATATGTTCTGAAGAATTGTTACAGTATTACCTTGAAATATCACATGAAACAATCATTCACTTATGAAAATAGACCGAGTATAATTTTAGATTCTATTACACTATGGAGAAGATATTATTAAAGAAAACACTTCTCATTCCTCAAGTTACTAAACTTAAGGAATGAGGAGATAGTATCGATAATTCACTTCCCGAGATCGAGAAAGTGATTTATTGAGAATTCTGTATATGAGAACTCAGTATTGATCTTAATCCTGTATGATGAAGATTCTTTGATTCAGTTGAAGAACTTAATAAAGCATTAGGAACAGATCATAATGCTAAGTATGCAGTAGATTATAACGACATGATTGCTACAAAAAATAGAACGTTTGGTAATTTTATGAGAAATAATTTGTAAATAAAAAAAATATATATAAACTTATAGTACAAGCAACAGATCGGCACCACTCTTTATTTGTTGTACCTTAGGGTTCGAGTGGGAAGATTTATTTGTTAATATATAGCATGAGTCTATTAAAGCGAATCTTGTGATTTATTCTAGCTCTAGCTATCTTATGATGGTTTACTGCTAGAAGTGACGCAAGTTATTCACTATCTACGGAAGACCGAAGTAATCTTTCAATTACTGAGGCTTTCCAATTAGAGGTAGTTAATAAAATCAATGCTGTTGTTTGAAGTGAAACGATCGCCGAAGCAATAGTAGTTGGATGTATGAATCACACTGAAAATTACATGAAGTGTATGAGACATACATTTGGTGTGGCAAACGCCGAGAGTTCGTTATTTAAGAACGTAAGTTCAAAAAATAATGCATTCTGAATTATGGAAAGAGTATGTGGTAAGAAACCTTGGTGAGAATATTCGTGTTCTTATAGGGTTAAATCCTATTCTTCAGTAGAAGAATCGGTAATTGATTTCATAAAAAAATACGAAAAGAACAAATGGTATACTAGAGATTCAGGTCAGGCATGGTTGGACGGGAAGTATTGCACTTCACAGTGTTCAAGTTGGATACCTGCGTATAATGATTGAATGGCTGAGTTCGACTTAAGCCTTATCTAATCTAACTAGATTTGTTGCTTGTAAATTTATATTAAAAACCAACGATCACGATGCTTAAAAAAGGACATGAATTTGACACATTAGTGTTTAATGAACTAGACTTAGTTCGAAAAACATATCTCAATGTTCCTAATGGAATAAAGAGATTTTGAAGTAGAAAGAATAGAAGACCAAAACTTATCCATATTTATGGATGAGAGGATTTTCTTAAAGCGTTAGAAAAAAGTATTGATTCTAACCCACTTATGCGTATCATTTTAGATACTATAGGTGAACCAGATTTAAGATATTTTCCAATCTATTCTAGGAATAATCAGTGATATAGAAGAAGATCATCAAAAACAACTTGGGATATTTGAACATATTACGATAGAGTTAATAGAGTTCGAGATTACGAGAACAATAAAATAGACTTTTTCCTAGATAAAGTAGTTGGTTGATATCCGCCTATTCTCAGTTGGTTGTATACCGAAAGACCTACAACAGACGATAAATGAGATTTATTAATTTATTTCATAAGGAAACGATATGCGAATAAGAAGATCAGTTCCACAGAAACCGTTAACTGAGGAACAGAAACAGAGAGCACTTGAGGCTCAGAAGAGATTTATACAGACACAAACTCAGGTACCTCAATATCAGATGTATCAGAGCCAGCAGAGTCCAATCTCTAGTACATGAAGCCGTTATCCATTTAATTCAATGGATAGATCTTTCATGATGAATAAGAAAATGAGTTTTGAAGAAAAGTATTGAGTATATAATAATCCACAAAAAGAGACAGTTGTTGAGTTCAAAGAAACTCCAGTTGTTGATAATGAAGACTTTGTTGTACCACCTTCATTAGAAGAAGATCCTAATCAAGCTTCTCCATTACCTCCTGGTGTACATAATGTATCTGAAGAAGATGATCTTGATGCTTATATCAAACAAGCAGAAGAATTGAAGAAAGCTACTGAAGAAGAGAATTCCATTCAAGAAGATGCTATTGATATGAGTGTGTTAGAAAAAGATGAATGATTAGGTGCTATGGATATTATGATATTAGAGGAAACTTTATCTGCATTATCTGTTAAAGAATTAAAACAAGAATATGTAGATAAATGAGGTACTCGTGATATATCGCATAATAACAATAAGAAGAATATTATTAATTTAATTCTTGAATTAATAGCTAATGGCACACAACAAAAAGAAGAATGATCAACAAACTGATAAAATGGATAAGCTTATTGATCTTGTTGCATGATTAGCTACTGAAGTTAAGAATATGAAACAAGAACTCAATGAAGTAAAATCTTGAAATATTCAGCCACAAGTTGAGATTATACCTGAGGTTATAAGCGCTGAGGATATGGAATACCAAAAGAAGTTCCAATGATGATTATGATGATCCGTAGAAGTCAAGAGAGAAACACCATATAAAGTTATTCCTATTGAATCTATCGTACGTGATGAATCATATCTAGATCCTTCAAGACAGTGAATAAAGAAAATTTACAGATGAATTGGTAAGACATTCCCTAACAAGAAACTCGCTACTGAGTATCTTGAGGCCGCACAGAAGAGAAATCCAGGTCAACAGTATGATATATTTCCTGTATAATTTTATTTCTTAATTATAATATAATGCCAGGAGCATTTAAAAGATTAGCTTGAAAGCTAAGAAGACAAGGACATTCAGCAAAGTCAGCAAATGCTATTGCTGCTTCAATATGAAGAAAAAAGTATTGAAAGGCTGGAATGGCTAGAAAAGCTGCCGCTTGAAGAAGAAGAGCTGCTAGAAGATAATTTATATTTGTAATTATATATTAATGATTAACATTTCAATTAAAGATTTGGCTCACTACCAAAAGACTTTTAGTGAAGCTATCAAATTTCCTATGTCTATGAAGACAGCAGAAATGATGGAAAAGTTCTTAAAAGAAACCGATCAGAAGGTAAAGAAAGCTATGGAAGATTTTCAATTTGAAGAAAAGAAACAAGCTATTATTAAGAAGATGTGAGAAGAACTTGATAATAAATTTAAAGACGCAGTAGATAAAAATGAAGTAGATGCTTCAGATGAAAAAGCTGTTAAAGAATTTAAAGAGAAATTACAACAAGAGATTGCATGAACTTGAGCTTCTAAGGAAGAACAAGATCTTATAAATGATTTCTATGCATTGACTATTATGGTTGAACCTATTGATTATGTGGTTGATGAAAGACTTCCAGGAATATTTAATATTTCAATGAGAGACGATACGTCTGGTTTAATTAATTACAAGAAGAAATAATGAAAGAAATTACATTAAACGTTTATGAAACTGATTGAAAAGGATCAGAATCAAATTACATCCAAAAGTTCAAGAACTTTGAAGATCTAATTGAATTCGTAAATAAGGAAGCTTGCCAATCGGATGATAAGGAAGCTCAAATAAAAGCTGATAGATTTGCTTTAGCACTTGAAGATGTCGGAGCAAATATAGATTGCTTAAATGAAGCATTTCAAGAATATGCTGAAGTAGAAGAAGACAAAGATTTTGTTAGAGATCTATGTCTTAAAGTAAATGATATTATAGATGCATATGATGAATTAGAAGAATTTTTGGAAGAAGAAAATAGATAATTATAAAAAAACCTCAACTCTCAGATAGTTGGGGTTTTTTATTGTGTCTAATAATTATTCTTCTTTTGTAGCTTTTACATAGTAAGATCCGTATCTTCTGATTAACTCCCAAACACTTCTGTCGAAAGTTCTCCAGTGATCAAATCTACATTTGTCTTGTCAGAAATATTTAGCAACCTTAACTGGTTTACCATCTATTTCAACAACTGGTCATCCAACTACAGGGATACCATTGATAGCAGAACCATTTCATCCTGCTTTCATATCTTCGATTGTACCTTCTCCTGATCCTCCAGCTCAAGCTGAAAAGTCTCTCATAGAATGTACTATATGTTCTTTGTCGCTAACTAATTTAGCTTCCTTGAGTGTAGCAATAGTTCAAGCGTCAATACCTGAAGTTTTGAACGTCTTGAGTTCCACATTTAATGTTTCTGGAAAAGCCATCACGATCATTAATTACAAATTTAAAGTAGGTATATCAGCCACTTCTGAGTAGTGGGGATGATATTAATTTATAGTTATGTTTTTCATTCTACCATTAGGTATAGGATCACTTATTCTAACAATCTCAATAGAGGTTGAAGCTGAGTTATCATCACTGTTACTTCAAGTAACTCAGATATAATAACGTCATTTTTCATCATTAGCTTGTACAAGTCTAGGATCTTGATCTCTCATATCTGGTTTAACAGCCATATAGATTTCTATATTTCTGCTAGTAAGATTTACAAGATATGTTCTACCAAATGGTAATCATGTATTATCTAATGTCCATCATGTATTAGTATAATGATTCCAAGTATTGTAATCATATTGATCAGGGAACATTCTATTTAATGCTGGTGTTCTTCAACTCTTTCAAGCATATGTAGGATATTCTCAACATTGATATTTAGTATCATTGATTTCTCTGATCACATCATCATCTCATTTGATGTATAATCAACATCTTATTGAGTGACAAGTTTGGTATGTTGTTATATATGCACTATAAGATATAGCATATACTCATGGTTCTTTAATCATAATTACTCAGAAATCTTCTGGTGCTCAGAATACTTCTGTTCATTTACATACCCAATCTCATGTTATATAAGAATTAGAATCACTAATTGTTCAAGTATCTCTAGGTTTATTTTGACTAGCATCATGAGGCAAGAAATATCTAACAGTTCTTCATTCTCTTTCACTAGCAGTAGAACTCCAATTAATACAAGGAGTAGCTGCAATTCAACCTGTAAATATACATTTACAATATTGGTTTGGTAATTGCTCTCATGAACATTCATAATCAACAAACCATTCGTTATTCTCATTCTTAAGTTTTACATTCCATCAATTTGTACATTTACCTGATGGTAATGAAGGGTTTATAAATGGACCATTAGGACCTGAAGGTCTCCATACTAACAATGATGGTCAAGCTTCTTCGATATCGATACAGTATAATCAATCATAAGAACAAGATCATTTAACCTTAGTATCTAATGGTCAAGGATTATTATCCTTTTCTGATACTGCAACATTTCTATCGCTATCCATTCATTCAGTAGGATCAGCAATAGTCAAACATCAATTTGATGTAGCTTTTAGAAACCATTTAGAACTAGGTATTCATTTATCTTTTCATAACTTAGCTAGATCATTTAGTGCGTCTATAACACAATTCTTTGTTAATTGGTTAACAGAAGGACAATCTTCTAATAATTCACAGAATGATTTATAGCTATGGTTATTATCACAATCACTAACTATAACTCTATCGCATCATATATTGGCATCATCTATTGTTTTATTTCAATAGAAATTGTACTGCATGATATTATTTGTTTGTTATAAAAGCACGATATTGTTCATTCCATATAGTTTTAGGCCTCATATTATTGTTAGTAATAGTTGGTTTATCTTCATATCTAGGAAGCGTAACAACCTTTTCTCTAACATTTACATTAGCCTTATATCATTCGGCAGCAACAGGATTAGTTTTAGATAATCTATCTATAACAGCTTGTTTTCTAGCTTCTGCCTTTTTTTTACAAGGTAAACAAACCATTTTATTTCTCTTCTTTAGAATTAAAATCGTAGTCACATTCAGGACATTTATCTACTTTTTCTCATTCCCATCAACAGTCAGGGCAAGTTACAGTAGATGGTTCGTTATTGTCTGAATTTGATTCAGACTTTTCTCAACGACCTAGATCTTGAGCTTCTTTAATATCTGGATTAGCATTACGAAGAAGTTCGTTAAGCATTTCTTCATGCTTCCAAAGATCTTTTATAATCTCATTCTTGATACAATCAGCTTCTGCTTGTAATCCATATTCAAGAAACTCATCTATTGAATGTGCAAAACAATCAATATGTCTGAATATATCTTGTCTAAGTTCATTGATCTTACAGATTCTAACAGTATCTGGATTTTTCCTAGGTCACATAGTTATAGATACTTCTTCCATATTATATATTATAATGTAAATTGGAACGCATTTCTACCTCATTGTCTTATAGGATTAGTATTTACTTCAGTAGCTCAAGCACTTCTTGAACTAGTTGTAGTTGTAGGCTGAACAGTTGTAGTAGTAGTTTGCTGTTGATTATTAATTTTATCTAATACATTATTGTCATAATAACCAAGTTCTACTCATAGCTTCATCAATGTATTTAATTGATCTTGAGTAAAAAAGTTCTTATCTTGATTATATTTTTCAATAGCTTTTAAGAATACATCATTCTTAGTAGTATCAGATCAATTAACTGAAGCAGTCCTATTATTATTAATCTTATTAGCTTGTTGTGTTTTCCGTTGTTCATAAGCAGCATTGTCTGCTTCTTCATTAGCTAATATATTATTAATATCTGTTGCTTCAGGAGTTGCAACAGGATTAGACCTATATTTTTTTATAGGTTCTGGTGTAGGTGTTGGTTCAACTTTTTTTGACCAGTATGCTTGTTTTACTCAATTAACTAATCAATTAATCTTATCTGCCTCTGTTTGTATAGCATTTCAGAGATCATTTAACATTGTTGAAGTAGTAGACATTTTGTTAAATAAAAATTACAAACTAAATTTTTTACTAAGTAAAGTTGCATTTATCTTATCTTTATTACTTATAGGCTCAGCAGCTTTACTTATAATAATTTTTGGCATTACTTGTCTTTTAACCCATCTTCTACGATCAGCTCTACCGCTAGCTATATTAGGAACGCTAGCTAGTGAAGATATTCAGGCAGTTTCTACTCAAGCCAATAATGCTGGACTTGATGCAACAGCAGTAGCTCATGCAGGAAGTGCTCAATATACAGCTAGTCAAGGTGCTACTCTACCTGCTAAGTATCATGCAGATCAGTAATTCTGTCACATATCAGAAGTCCATTCAGAGGTATTCCTTAACTCTTCACCGGCTTTCTGTAATTTAGTACCTTTAGGTGCTAAGTTAGCAACAGCAGTTCATAGCATAGTTGCTGGCATATTCATAGTGTCATTAAATCAACCTATGAAATTCTTAGCTGATTGAACGGCATCACCAACTCATTGTTTAACATTATTCTTGAACTCATTAGCTATTCAATTAATTATTTTATTAGCCATTATCATACAGTATCTTTATAAATCTTTTCATCACTGAATAGTGATTTTCATTTATGCTTGTCTTTGATTAAACTTTCTTTATAGAACAACTCTCTAGGTAAAGCTAATAATCAGTAAAGTTCTTTGACAACGGCATCGTTCAAGACTTTTTCTCGTCATCGATCTTTCAATAGATAGAGAAGCTGTTCATGAACGATTTGCCTGTTACCAAAGAATCTATTTAAATTATCATGTCCTATTTCAGGAACCATAATTTTATTCTCGTTATTGTCTGTATTATACTCTTTACGATTAGACTTCCCGAGTATATGGTGTAGATTCTTTGTCGTCTTATCTTTCAATAAGATAAGTTTATACTGTTTATTGTCTACTGTAGTTATCCTTTCAATTCTGTTCCTGTGCTTCATGAAAGTATTTTTATTTTAAATGCTGCAAGAAGTCCTTACGCTGTTCGGCAATCGCATCAGTGAAATTCTTCGTAATTTCACCAAGCTTGTCTGTATTCTCTTTGTGAATGTTCCTGATAGTTCTTATTGCATAAATAGCAAGTCCAATAGCTATTAAAGCAACGATAACTGCTATAGCTAGATAGAATCATCTTTCACTTGAACTACCAGCATTGAGAATATTTCACACCGTGTCTGCCACATTTACATCTGTAGTTACAGTATGAGCTGTCTCCATAGTGGTTTGTATATACAGGAAATAAAAGTTGGCGTGTCCTTTAACGTTATAGTATGAAAAAAAAATTAAATTACAATAGAAAAAAGAGCAAACATGTTGCTCTTTTTTTTGTTGAAATATATTATTCATAATATCCAGGAACAGTCCATTGATTTGGAGATCATTCTTCTATTGTTGTAACTGTAGTTCATGAATAATTAATTGTAAGTCATACTTGTATAAATGTTTGAACTCATTGGTCTCATACGAGAGTTCCTGTTCAACTTCCAGTATTAAGATTTATTTTTCTAAATCTTAATCTTGTTGCTGATCAGGTTTTTGTATGAGAATCTAATAGATAAAATATATCTTGATTACTACTTTTTGTGTATCTTACTATAACATAATTTCCAGCTAATACTGAGTCAAGAATAGCTTGAGCTCAAGTTGTGTCAGAAGTTCATGTTAATGTTAATACTTCAAATGGAGAGCTAGATCCTCCTCCACCTCATTGAGACATAGTGTCTCCTTTATAAATTAATTTTACAATGTCTGCCATTTTTTAATAAATTACATAATAAAAGTATTGTTAAGAAGCCAATATCATATATACAACATCAGCATTCTTTTCTTCTGGTGTTAATGCATCGTATTGTGCTTGTGTTAATTTTGTTATAGGACGTGATGATAATGCGTCTGTCCATGAATATCCATTAGCTGTTTTAGACAATAACTGTCCAGCAGATCAACTACCTGGATCCTCTATTAGTACTGGTTTATTAGTTACATTGTCCCAAGTTACATATATAGGTCCAGCTGTTCATTCGATAAGATAGATAACATCAGCTTCTTTCTCCTTTTGAGGAAGTGCGTCATATTCAGCTTGAGTGAGCTTTTGTGCTCAACTTCAAGTAATGAGATCATCCCATCAATAACCATTTTCCATCTTCATTAATACTTGTCATTCGTAACCATCAGCTGGCATAATCATTACATCAGGTTTGTCTGTAATATTATTCCAAGATACTGTTAGTTCTCAAGCATTACCTGTAATAAGATATATCACATCGGCATCTTTCTCTTCTGGAGTAAGTGCATCATATTCAGCCTGGGTTAATTTCATTGCTACTACTGGAACAACAGCAGTTCCTGTAATAAGATAGATTATATCTGCTTGCTTCTCACTTGGTGTTAGTGCGTCATATTGAGCTTGTGTAAGCTTAACAGCACTACTTCATCAAGCAACAGAAGTCCATTCATATCAATTAGCCGTCTTTGTTAGTACCTGTCCAACGCTACCATTAGCTGGCACAATCATTACATCAGGCTTATTAGTCACATTCTCCCATGCGATTGTTAATGTTTGTCATTGTCAAGTGATAAGATAGATAACATCAGCCTGTTTTTCTTCAGGAGTTAAAGCATCATATTGAGCTTGTGTAAGTTCTATTACACTTGATCATCCTGATTGAGATGCTTGCCATGCATATCATGATGCTGTTTTAGTAAGTACTTGTCATGCAACTCAGTTTAATGGATTAACCATAACATCAGGTTTACCTGTTACATTATTCCATGCAACTGTAATTGTTCCTCAAGGTCAATCTCATTCTATCAAATAGATAGTATTAGACGCCTTTTCTTCTGGACTTAATGCATCGTATTGTTCTTGCGTAATCGTCATTACGGCAGTTCATCCGTCAACAGCCAAACTTCAGCTTAATGGATCCCAAGCTGTTCCGTTCCAAGCAACATTAGTTCATGCTGCAAATTTAGGATCAACTAAATGCTCGGTCTCTACATTATATACATCTCATACTACCATACCATCTTGAGGTAATGCATTATAATTAAGAACACTACCTTTATATCTGTATACACTACTTATTGATGCAGAGATTAATGAGTCAACTTCTGGCTTTGTATAGACAGAAGTTACATTAGCCTTAGCATTCAATGCAGTTTGTGTAGCATTACTGATAGGTTTATCAGCATCTGATGTATTGTTAACATTTCCTAATCAAACATCTGCTGCATCCATTTGGATGTTGATGTTCTTGTCGTTAACTGCATTCGTTGTTGTTGAATCAAACTGAACTCAATTTTTTAGAAACGTTATAGTTGAATTATTTACTACCTGTCCTGGAGGTATGTTGTCTAGATCCCTGAAATCGTTTGTGAATGCTGTTCTTCACAACTCAGATCTATAAGGTTTTCTAGCAATTTCTTCTATAAGCTTCTGTGAATTCGTAAGATTTGGCATTTATAAAAGAATTGATTTAAAGTATGCCTATCGGCATTAAAGTTAATTTATGAATTTTTTTTAGAATTACAATAGATAATTATAGAGGTAATTCCTTATTTAATTCAGGATAATTTCTTCTGAGACTTTGAGATAAAGTTACAATAGCATTCTTTACATCTTGTGGTTGTTGATCATAAGTCTTCTTGAAATATTGTAATATAGTCAAAGCTCAGTTCTTTCTCTTGAGATATTCTGGATCTTTGTTCTCAACTTCTTTATTATAGATAACCCAATATCTATGATTCATTCTCCATCATAAATCTTTTATAGTTTTATCTGAGATATAGAATCTACTTTTTCTTTTATTCTCATCATTAGGAGTCCATGAATTCAAAGCCCAGAATCATCATTTATCAAATCATACAAAACAAATAGCGTGTGCTCAAGATGTAGTCCCTACAATTCATTTAACTTCTCATTTAGTCATTTGATTCCAAAGATCTTTATTTCAAGTGATAGTCCAAACAACAGGACATCAAGAATAAATATATCTTCTCATTAAATCAAAGTCTGGTTTTTCATAAGACCAATCTACATGAGCATATCAATCGAAATAAGAAACTCATCATTCTTCATTAGCTATTCATTGTTTTAATGCTGTTCTCATAGCGTTTTCAACATAATCACCTCATTCATATTTATCAGGATCATGTCACATTTTACGCCATAGATCTTTCCAATTAGGAGTAATGATATTAGAATCAGTAGGTTCTTTTCAATTCTTCTTTACTGTGAGTACATGTACTCAGTGAGTAGTAGAATTACAAGTACAAGAACCGATAGTTCATTGGTAATTAGTTTTATATACCCATTTACCAAGACTAAAGTTGTCTGGCAACTTTACATTCATATCGACCTTAACAGCTTCTTCAGCTTTAAAGTCGGTAGCTTCAGCATACTCTGGAGGCAAAGTTAGCGCACTACCAAATACTTTTGCTTCTTCATCAGTCATTAGATATCGATTAAGATATAAATATAAAAAAGGTATTGATAAGTACAGAAATTACAAGAGAAAAAGACTACTATTTAGTAGTCTTCTTCTTTGTAGTCTTCTTAACAGAAGGTATAACGAGATCCATTTTATCACCACTGACAGTTACATTACGCCCCTGTTGTGGTGCTTGTTGTGGGAGGATAGATTGATGTGTATGGAGATGCTACTATCCAAGCCGGAACAGAATTTGGTCTGATAGCATTAATGAGTTCATTAGTTTGTTGATTATTTTGTGCAATAACTCTTGCTTCAGCTAATTCTGTTCTAAGTCTTTGAGTCTCCTGTTCGCAAAGTTTATCAAGAACTTTTTGTACATTAGCAGCAGATGATGCAATTATTTGCGCTGTATTCTGTTGTCATGCTAAAATAGCTCTTTCAATACTTTGGTTTGTATTACAGAAACCCATGTTCATTTGACTTGTTAAGTTAGATATTGATTGTTGATTGAATAGTTGATTTTGCCAAGCAGTATTATTATTGATTAAATCAACAGTATTATCATGATTATTATTGTTGTTCATACCATTTAATAACCAAGCTGCTCAAGCATTTCATCATCAAAATCAATTACCAAACAATCAATTACCATTACTCATGAATAAGAACAAGATTAATATAATCAACCAAGTTCACATTCAACCCATAGTCATTGTTGTATTAGTTCCGTCCATGATAAAATTACATAGAATATAAAATATTATTGGCTGGCCTACTTAGTTTAACGACCAATCATATCTATAATCTCTGCTCATCTATCTGGTACAAAAGTCGAAGCCTGTTGCTTTATCTGATTTGCTATATCTGGTCTAGATCTCAAAAGTCATGGCATAACTTTTGCGGCTAACTCATTCAGACTAGCAGGATCATTAAAGTTTACATTCTGTAATTCTTTAGGATCGATCCCCAACTGGATTAACTTATTCTTGATTCATCAGAATGCGTTAATCATTTGTAATAGACTCATCATATCCATCTGTAATATTATTTATGATCTAAATCTATATCGTATTCTGCATAGAGTTCTCAGAACTTGCGACGATATTTACGTTCCAAGTATTGCTTTTTCATAAGAAACCCAGCATACCTGATAACATGTTTAAGGATATCTTTGGCTTCACCAGGTCTCTGAAGCATATCCTCTGTTACAACATCTGTTAAGATTTCAGTTCCGTCAAAGTAACGGTTCTTGATTTCTTCCATAATAATATGGTTAAGATATAAAAGTAATTGTATAATAAGAGAAATATGTAAATATAAAATATATCGTAGAGATTTTTTGTCAATAGGTATGAAGTATTATTATGAAGATAGGTTAATCTAAAGTTAATAATATCTTGAAAAATTACATAGAATGGTTAAATAGAAAATGTGTCAACATATTATAAAATTTGTTGCGGGCATATATTAAGACTCATTTTATATCTTAATGCAAAAATATGCTCAACTGTATAATATGTTGATGAGAGGCACGTTGATGCACTTATTGTAATCATTGTGCTAGAATCAAATCTGATGCGTGTTCGGTACTATGTCAACAGATCAACAAACTTGAGAAGTTGTTTCAGGTCAAGAGGAAGAACCAGGAATGGTTCGACAAATTCAGACTGTATACAAACAATAGTCTTAAGATGATTGAAACGCTGGAAATGTATGAACGCAAAAAGTATGAAAATAGAGTGACTAGATAGTCACTCTATTTTTAAAAAAAGAGAGTTATATAACTCTCTTTTTATATATTAGCTATCAATAACAAATGTTATTATATTTGATGCAGTTCATGCTGCAGGTGCTGTATTTGATACTTTGAATATATATGATTTTCCACTATCTCAACTATAAGCCGTTGCTCATGTACTAGCATTAGATCTAATAGTTGCAATATCTGAGATAGTTGATTGTTTATTATTCCAAGTATACTTTTCTCAAGCTGTTACTAATCAAGTAGATGTTCATCCTGAAGAAGCAGCAACACATGAGTATGTAGTATCTGTAAGATTAATACATACATTACTTGAAGCGTTAGCAGTAAATGATCATTTACAAGTATTATTTTGGCATATTGTTAATGTAGCATTATTCACAGTAGGAATAGTAGGTTGTCAAGTTAGATCACAATATTTACCAGATGTAGCAACTTTTGCTAAAGATGGTTTATTTTTAATATAATCTTTACAAGTAGTTGTCGCTTGATTCCAATCACTTTGGATCTGTGCAGCAGGTATTGTTGGTTGTCATGTCAAATCACAATATTTACCTGATGTTGCTACGGTAGCGAGACTAGGTTTATTTTTTATATAATCTTTACAAGAACTGCAAGATTGATTCCAATCACTCTGTATTTGAGCTGCAGGTATTGTTGGTTTATTTAAGATTACTCACATACCAGTAGTAGCATTCCAATCGCTTTGTACTTGTGCAGCTGGAATTGTAAGACTGACTGCTCATGTACATCCATTTACTGATGTAACTGGAGCATTAGCATATCAATATCAACTAGCTGTTTTAGTTAATACTTGTCATGTACTTCATGTTCAAGGATTAAATCATGTAGGTACAGCTCATCAATCTTTAATTATTTTACCAGTAGTTCAATCAAATACTGCTAAATGTCAGTTAGTAGCAGAAGATGGTCAAGTTACATCTCAAGTTCACGCTCAAGATAAAGCGTCATCAACATACTTTTTAGTGGCTGGTTGATAATTTCAAGTAGGAGTAAATGCAGTTGTATTTGTTTTAGTAAGTACATCAGCTGTTTTAGCATATGAACTTAAATCAACTAATCAAGCCAATGGATCCCAAGCACTACCTGTCCATGCAACATTTGTTCAAGCCTCGAATTTAGGATTTGTTGTATGCGCTGCTTCAACATTCCATACATCTCAAGTTTTGTTTCATGTTGTAGGAAGGCTGTCATAATTCGCTTTACTACCTTTATATTTATATACAGAAGACAATGCAGTATTGATTGCATTACTAATAGCAGTATCTGTTTGTGCACTTGTATATACATCAGCAGCATTAGCTTTTAGATTCAATGCTGTCTGAGTAGCTGTACTAACAGGTTTATTAGCATCGCTAGTATTATCAACATTACCTAATCACACATCAGATGCAGACATAGTTATGTTAATAGATTTAGCACTAGAAGCATTAGTAGTAAAACAATCAACTGCTGTTCAATTCTTCTGAATAGTAATAGTAGAATTATTAACAGTAGGGATAGTAGGCTGACCAGTCAAATCGCAATACTTACCAGAAGTAGCAACAGCACATAGTGAATTGCTATATGCTTTCTTATTCATCTCTTCAATAAGTTTTGCAGAGTTTGTTAAGTTTGCCATATAAAATTCTAATTACGTAATTAAAATAGAAAGGGTATAGGGCGCAGGCCCTACACCCATTTTATAGTATTATGTCTTTTTAATTCAAGACTAAGCACTTAATTTATTGATAACTAATACTTCAAGAGTAGCAGTTTCATTATCACTAGAAGTTAATGTTACTTTTCCTGCTTCAACAGTTGGTTCGATAGCGAATCCATTAAGAGTTCCACTCTTTACAACATATGAAACGTGAGAAGTAGCTTTAACGAAGCTGTCAGTAACTGATGTAGATTTACCTGCAAAAGTTACATCGATGAATTTAGCTTCGAATGGAAGAGATCCTGTAGCTGATTCAACAGCAGCAACTCTATCTACTAAGTTGTCGTGAGCTCCAGCAATAGCAGCGATAGCAGCTTTATTGTTAGTCTCAGCAGTAGCAACAGTTACACTATCAGCAGCTGTTACAGTTAATTTACCATCTGCTCATTCAGCAACTGTGTTAGATACGAATGTAGCATCTGAAGCTTGGATAGATCCTTCAGCTCTACTTCTGATATTAGATAAGTCTGAGATAGCATCTTGTTTAGCATCCCATTCTGCTCTTTTACCTGTAGAGTCAGCTAAGTCTTTGATATCGAAATCTGAAGCAGATTGGTCACCAGTGTTAACTCCACTTGTATTTCCTAACTTAGTTCTTTCAGCAGAAGTTAAGAATAAATGAGTTGAACCTTCTGTGATGTTATCAGCAGTATCAGTATTCTTATTGAAGTAAGCTGACAAATCAGTTACACCACCTAGAACGTCCCAAGCAGTTCCATTCCAAGCAACGTTATCTCCAGCTTTTACTTCATGAGTAGGATCTGCATTTACGATATTCCAAACATCTCCAGTTTTATTTCCAGAAGCAGGAAGTTCTGCATAAGTATCTTTAGATCCTTTATAAATGAAAGCTGCAGAGATTTCTGATTTAGTTGCGTATGTTTCAGCAACTGTAGTTTTATAACCTTGAAGGTCAGAATCTACATCTCAGATTTCACCCATTACTGTACTTCCAGAAGGAACAGTACCAATTGATTCAATTATTCAATCAGCTTTATCATCTACTGCACCAATTTCAGCCATAATGTCTGTACCAGCAGGGACGGTACCAATTTTGTCTTCGATGCTAGCAATAGAATTGTCAATACCTTCAATTTTAGCAATAAGTTTTCCAGAGTTAGTTAAGTTTGCCATGTGTGTTTAATTATAAAGAATTTAAAAAGGCTTGTGGTTTAGCTTTAGAGAGTCTTAGTCTTACAACTCAAGTCTCATTTTCGCTAGACCTAACTGTGATATAACCATCTCATACGTAGAACTCAACAATTCCGTTAGGAGATCCTGAGATCCATGTAGGAGTAGCATCGCATTCTGGATCAATCCAATCATTATTAACTGTAGTTTCTGTGTCTCCGTCCATTTGAACTAACATGAATCTTACAATTTCTGGATTGTCAGCAGCGGCTGCTTCGGCAGCTTCGATTGCTCTGTTTAAGGTTTCTATCATTGCATCGTATTCCTCTTTTATTTCTTCTAGCTCTTCTAGTATTTCAGGAAGATCTTCGGCTATGTCTCATAGATCAACTAGCCTCCAGTGTCTACCATCATATACAGGAACTACACCTTTTACTAAATCACTAGGACAGTGTAGTGTTAAATCTTCAAGAGCTAAATCTCACCATTGATAAGATCAGTACATTTTTATAATCTGTAAAAGAATAAAAATTACAACTGTTGCCAATGTTGATTACCAAAAGCAACTAGCCATTCCTCGAAGTCTACACCATTAATAGTGATATTTTCTGATGTAGGAAGAGATATATGAGCAGCTTCAAGATCTTGTACTATAACTTTATCAAGTCCAGCGATAAGAGTCTTTAGCTTTGCTTCATCTAATGATACAGTCCATACATGTTTAGAAGTATGAACAACTTTTACAGGATCTAATCCAGCAATAGTAATTACATCAGCTGGTGCTGCATACTTTAGTTGTTCCCAATCGTCAGCAGACATTTCTGAAACAGCATTAGGACTTCTCTTATTTATATAAGTAGCATTAGTAGCATCAATGCTAGGGTTAATATTGAGATATATGTCTCATCTATTGTACTTATTAACAGGTTCTTCTCATTGAGGAATATAAACATTCTCTAACCATTCCTCGAAATTGTTATAAGTATCGTCTACAATAACGTTTCTGTTAGCGCTTTTAATACCTGCATCTTGTTTAACATTCCAATTCTTAAGCATCAATACAGAATCACTAAGTTCAGCGATTACTGCATCTTGTTCATCATCTTTAGAATTGATATTAGATATCTCTCATTCAACAGTAGTTACTCTATTTCATACATTAGAGATATCAGAATTCTTGATGTTGTTAATCTGCTCTTGTAATTGGCTATCCTTTGATTTCATGCTAGCTATTGTAGGACTAGCCTCGATAGCAGCCTGAACATCAACTAATGTAATGTTAGGTAAATCGCTAATAGCTAAATCAAATTCAAGATTACAGTCATCATACGCTTTCAAAACCGCATCGCTACCCGCAATAGGGTTGCATGGTTTTTGAACATTACTCATTTGCATAAGTCATTATGATTTAAATGTGACACAGACTCTCGATCAATTGGTCGCTACATGATTAAGAATCTTGTTGGTTTTTGAATCTAGGATCCTTGATAGGAAAGAATGAAAATTTTTTCTCTCCATTAGGTACATATCCAAGCAAGTAGATATATCCTAGCTTTGGGTTCTTTAGTGGGGAGTAATCGATATCGCTTAGGTCGGTTAGCTTTTCAACTCCCCAGAGTCCTTCAGTTTGATCTATTCATCATAAGACTACAGATCAGTCTGGCATCACATTTTCCTTAGGTGGAAGTATGTATTTATTCGTTGACATCGTGTTCTAATATTTTAAGAAATAAAATTCTTTTGCATATTATTCAATAAAACATTAACTGCTTTATTAAATGTATTTTCGTTTAATTTATATATCTTTCAATCATCTCATTTACGTGCAGCAACATAATTTCATGAACTATCTTTTTGAATTGTATAAGTATTTCAATTACTTTTAACATTTACTTTTCTTCAAAGTAATGTATCTAAAGAAATATTTCATGTAGCATTACTATTGCTACTAGATGTACTAGATCATCTAGATGAACTACTACCAGAACTCTTAGCCATATTGTTATAATAGTTAGCTTGAGCTTCTGTTAGTTTATTATTAGCTTCAGCTTGACTTTCTTGTAAATCTAGTTGTCTATTATTAGCATCGATCTGAGCTTGTCATTGATCTATGCTAGCATTAGTTTGTGACATATTAGATAACGTTGATGGGATTTGTGCAGCATTGGTATATAGTCAAGCAATATTCTGATCAGCATTACTTCTAACTGTAGCATTCTGAGCTGCTGCTTGATTCTGCGCAGCTATTCTGGTCTGCGCTGCTGCTCAGGGGTTTACAGCTAATCCTCATAATCAAGATATAGCTCATCATGCTTGGATATTAGCATTAGCAGAATTCGCCATCATTTGGTTTTGAGCAGCGTCTTCTGTTCTTTCCATTGCTTCTTTATAAGTATCCATCATAATCTTTCATGCTTCTGAAAGATTTACTTTCTCGTTATTTAATATGTTTAACGTATTCAAAGAATTTTGATATCTCTTATTCCTTTGTTTCAACTCAGGATTAAGATTTGCGACAGCTATCTGATATGCATTCCATTGTGATTGTGGTGTAGTCACAACAGCATCCACATCTTTATCTCAAGTAAGTTCTTTATCCATCTTAGCTTGAGTGTTAGCAATCTTCTTGTCTTGTTTACTCTGTTGGTTCTGAACTATCTGACTGTTGCTCTGATTGCGAATCAGCTGTCAATTCAAGAACTCATCAATCTGTTGTTGGGTTACTGCCATCACAAGGAGTTACATTTCTAAAAAACTGTTCTTTCTCTTCATCAGATAATTTATCAAAGATAGAGATTAATTTCTGTACCTTAGGAGATATTTCTCACATCCCCTTGCACTTCTCTGCTATGATTACTATCTGTTCTGAAGGTAATGTTTGAATAAGTCATAACAATTTATTTAATCTCTCGTCGTTCATTATAGTGATAATGGAGGTAAATTTTCTTCTGCAGGAGCTTCTTCAACTGGAGCTTCTTCAACTTCTTCTTCTACTATATCTTCTTGAGCTCATCACATATCTGCTACTAATCACATTTCTGTAGCAAATCTTTCAGTTAGTGCGTCACTAATTGTAGGCAAATCAGATAGCTCTTCAGTAGTAAGAATGTAATTAATTACATCGTCTAATGTTGGCATTTGATTTTAATAAAGATCTAAAGTTTGTCGTTCATTTCCGAACTATCACAAGCTGAACCTGATAAAATTTCATCACAGTATTCTCACTTGTTTATAACAACCTTATTCTCGAATGTTGCATCTGTTAGATATGAAGGTTTAGTTCTACTAATTCATACAGGTTCTAATAATCATATTTGATCGATATGTGTATTTTCGATATCCTCATAATCAGGATCTAACACATAGTATCATATATAGAATGATCAGAACTGTACATTATCTATTCATCTAGCTGTGATACATAATTCCAGAACATTGGCTGGTGCATTAACAGGTTCTTTGATACTCGCGAACATTGCCAGTTTAGACTCATAATCAGAATCCTCTCACATTTCACGAATGGTCTTTGTTGTAGGTTTGGATGTTTTTAAGTCACGATATCCTGCCACCTCATTAAATAGAGTATGCGAATACATTTTTCAATGTCAATAGATTTTCTCACCATTTTCATAAACCATAATAGGTTTTGTAGATTCTTTCAAAGATAGCAACTGTGGATATCTAGTAGTTGTAATATCATTCATACGCTCAAATAGCTTTCAACCTAGAGTAGTATTGATCTCTCGAGTACTATCATTGGTTATATCTGAATGATCTCAGATTGCTGTCTTAACATATTGAATATGTTTCGGTGTTTGTAATCATTCTTCTCATACATATGCTGAGATAACTTCTACGATTTCTCATCATTGGATTTTTGATTCTTTATACTCTTCTCAATCTTTTTCAACAAACGTATCCCATCACCATGTATTTCATTTATTTACATAGACATAATCTCATAAGAATATTCAATCTTTTACATGGACAACTCTTGCTCAATCTATCATCCAATAATACCAACAGTTATAATGCTTATCATATATCAATAATTTTGAATAATGTGTACTGTCGGTATAATCTGATGAAGTATCATCTGGATCAGGCGATACATCATTATTATCAAAGATAGATATATATCTATGATTAATAGTAGCATCTATATTTATCTTATCAAATCTATTATCTAATGGTTTGATATGTCAATTAACAAAGAATCAAGTATCTGGAGTAAATTGGATTGTTCAATAATATGCACTGAATTGTAATGTCTCTAATAGTTTTCATCTTCTAACTATTAAGAATTCTCAATCATCATTATAGAAACTACCAGGCGAATAATATCAATCTTCATTTTCAGAAGCATTAATAAAGTTACCAGCAACAAGCGCATCTTGATTAGCTATTGCATAGATGTTTTTAGGTCAGAATAGTAGTAATGATCAATACATAGATCTAACATCAGTTAATCATGCAGGTATTCTAAATACTCATCTAGCAGTATCTCATGTTGTTGGAGTAAACAATCAATTTAATGATCACGATCAAGATACATATAATAAGTTATCAGCTATATAACATATTCTTGTTCACCATCTTTCTATTCCTGTAATAATATCTTTATTAGTTGCAGTAGATATTAATGTATCAAACAAAAATATTCTTTTATCTAATATAGGATACGGATCCTCTACTTCAAAATTTTTAGAGATATTAATTGATTGACATGGAGTTCATCAGAAATCTTCACCTCTATATATTACATCAGGTAATTCATCATCACTAGGTATTGTAATTTTATCATCTTTTCTAGAATAGAATCAGTTAATAGAATAGATTTTATTACCTGCTGCAAAGTATGGGACTTCTCAATATTCTGGATAAGCCCATAATACATTTCATATATCTGAAGATTCAATAACTATATTTTCTCATTCAACTTTTTCAGGGAACTTTATAACTTGGATAAGTTCTGATACATTAGGAATAAAATATCAATCAGGCGGTAATTCTGATTTCATAATTATATTCATCTGTTCTGTATCCATTTCAGGAACAGTTAATCAAGTTACATAGATTCATAAGTTTGGAATAGATACCCAATCTGATATAGCTATTCTATTTTCTACATTATATAAATAGGCAAAATATTGTCATCAGAAATATATAATAGCTATCTTTGCTTCTCATCAATCTTTTCATTTAATTCACTTAGGAGTACCTATACCTCAATATCCCATAATAAAATGATCTGGGTTACATTCAGCCGATTCATATTCTTTTACTAATATAATAGGAGAAGTATCAGCATCATCAAAAGTATCTCACGTACAATTAACTTCATCTATTTGTTGAATATAAATACGCATACGAGCAGAAGCCTCATGAGTTTCTATTATTCATTGTTCGTCTTCATTTGATGCAGAAGACTCTATCGTTCTTTCTCTTATATCTCTTGAAGGTGGTGTTTTTAATCTCTCATGATTTCTTGTTTGATATTCTCAATCATCACAAGTATCTTCATTACCATCACCTCATCATCTCATAAATGGGACATTTGCTTGTTGATGTCAAATTTCTCAATTATCTGCTAAATATCATTCAAGATCTGTATTGACTCTCCATGTTCTTTCTCAATTATCATTTAATGTATAATCTCAATCTACACGAGTTTGTCAATATGGTTCAACTATTTCATTACTTCTTCTCATATAGATCCTATATCATTGGAAAGTAATTACATCAGTAAAGTTAGCATTACTCCATCATTTTTCTTTTGTTAATCTTGATACTCATAATTCTTGTAAAGTTATTTGACTATTTCTTTTAACATATTTATATAATTTACATCTCTTTAATCCTTTACACTTCTCAAACCAAAATTGCTGTTTAGATCAGTGAACAACATCTATATTCTTTGTAGGTCAATTACCAGACCATGGGTGTTCTACTGGCTGAACATTACACAAAACATTGAATATCTGGTTGGTATTCTCTCTATTAGGTTTTAGATCCCAAGCAGTTACTTGATCTTGTGCTACCATTGATTACCAAGATTTACAGTATAAAATGGTTGTGGTTGAGTTTCTAACTCTATACTACCAGGCATTGCATTATCTACAATTTCTAATGTCTCAGGCACGATAGTATCATGTTTTCTAAGATAATCTAACTCTTTTCTATATAATGAATAATATGTTAAGTCTTCTTGTTGCCTAGCAATACCTTGTTGAGGTACTACTGATGCTCATACTATCCATGCTAATACTTGCATGAATGAGTCTGGTAATGGAATAATATCATCAAACTTCTCTACCTTAACTGGTCAACAGAAGTAAGACATCCAGAGATCATCAACTACTTCATCTCATAGATCTACTTTTACTATCCTTCAGTCTAGTCATCACATACCAGAAATATATGAACCAGAGATTTGGTATTGATATGCACATAATTTATTCTGAGGAAGCACTTGTTTTAACTCTAATGGTTTACAAGGTGTTGTACAATTACATTCACAACAAGGAAGGATTATATCTTTATCAGGTAAATTCATATCACAAAAACAAGAATCGATTCAGATCTTATCTATATCTTTCCAATTACCTCACCAAAATTTATCTATCTTTCTCACAGGCCATCTTGATAATAAGGCTCACTGTGATTGTTCATTCATCTTAAATAAGTCTTTTCTATGCTGCCAAGACCAGTGCATTCATTCATAATTGTAAATCATATTAACTCACATATTGATTAATCCAATAATAGAGTTAGGCCCTACCGCATAAGAAACACCGTGCTGATTTACGATAGGATAGACTAATTGCATAAATTGCTTTACTGTGTACATTTACAGATATTACGATCTAAAGCTTTTTTCCTTTTTAGGTCTTCTTTAGTCCAACCTGGTCTGGATTCAATTTTTTTAAGTAGCTGCCATCACTTGCGTTTATATTCTATAAACATCATTGGTGTGACATAACATACTTTATCTCATTTTTTTACTCTATATAATTGCATCCTATTTATATAATATAAATATTAAACTAGGCTCACTACACGAGGTAGTAAGCCTAGAAGGACACGATGCACGTCAACTTCCACCTTTAGGGAAGAAGTCAACATAAATATTAGTAGGATTACTCCAATGGCAAGTATAGAAATAAAAATAGAAATTACAAGAGAAAAGTAAAAAAAGCCGTGAGTTTTTCACGGCTACTTATATAAGGCAATAACTTTATCTAAGAATTCATGTGAATAGATATTAGTATATTGGTTTATAACATCATCATTAAAGTCATTCAATCAAAGACGGAGTGGCGTATGCATTACCATTGGATGTTCTCTGAGATTGATATTACTATCATATCAGTATCTTTCAGCATCAGTAGCCGACCATAGAACTACTGCTTTATTTCAGAACGCTTTAGCTACATGATGAAGACAACTATCACATCAGACTACTGCATATCTAGCAGCTAATGATACTACAAATCTCATATCAGGAGTGTCTAGACATACACATCATTCAAGCTTAGGTTGGTCTGGTCTTTCAACAACATAGACAGTATATCATTTATTAATGAGTCAGTTAGCTAAGTATTGGGCATCTTCTGGCCTCATACTTCTATATGATTTGTCTGATCAATTGGCTTGAGTAGTCGAACCAAATGGCTGGAATAAAATAGGTTTAGCTCAGTCTAGAACATTATTTAATTTCTCATGTTCTGCCAAGAACAAGCAAGGCTGAGGTGTTAGTCATCAAATAATTCAACCATACGGAGCTAATTGTTTAGCAGCGATCTCTAACCAGTTCCTTGCATCATTAAAGAATTCAGGATCAGTATATGGTTCAAGTTCTACATAATCATTTCACATTATAACATCACGGAATAATCTTCTATCATCTAATCAGTGAACTGATTGGATGTATGGATTACCTCGAAATGCTAATGGCCGTGAAGTAACTACTTTAACAGGCCTAGTTTTAGCAACGGCAGTGATTGCTCATGTCATAGCAACACATCTACCTAATCAACCGTCAATACGGATTACCAAGGTTTTCTTTTCTGGTTCCTTAGTCTTTTTAATTTTAGCAACGTGTTTTTCCTTTTTCATTTTATCGTGTCCTTAATTGATAAAATAGACCAGGGAGCTAGAGGCTAGCTCCCCTTTATACACACAGATCAACGTTTGTTTAACACCATATGTATTAGTTGTAGAGTAAGGAAAATTTTGGGAATTGCAAGAGAAAAAAAGAGAGAATTAATCTCTCTTTTTTTAAAAACTAAATTCTCAACTCTCAGTAAACTCATGAATAACATATCAGCATCAACAAGTTTTAGTTCATCATGTAGCCTCTACTCATCATTGAGGATACCATATGTATGCTACTCATCAGTTTCATGATTCAGGCCATGCTGTTCATCAATAAGAGTTTGCTCATTTTCATCATGTTCAATAGCATCAAGGACAGCAAGTACATCATTCATATACATAAGTTGAATTACCTCATCATCATCCAGCTCAACAAAATGTTACAGCTCAATTTCATATGGATATAGTAATTCAATCTCATCAATTTCAACCACCTGTTACTTCACGTCATTTTTTATTATAGCATATGAAATAAGCATCTTGTCAAATTCATCAAGCTCAACCTCCTCATCATGCTGCTCAACATCATCATCAATTATAAAAATTTCATCATCAATATCATTGTCAATCATATCAACATCATGGTCATGCAAGTCATCCTCAACCTCAACTTCATCAACAACGTCATACATCACATCTACCTCAACCTCATCATCATCAATAAGCAACAATATCAAATCAACAAGTATCTCATCAATTACAAGTTTGACAATTTGATTGTAATATTCATCAACATCAAACTGTAATTGGATATGTTCCAGAAGATATTGTTTGGTTACAACACATTACTACTCATCAAGCACCTCATCATCCTCAAGGTTTACTTCAGTAACTAGAACTCAACGTTCAATATCAACCTGCACCTCAACCTCAAACCAATAGAAAGCAGACACACATCTCTTTAATTAAAGGTCGTATCTTAGTACCTCAAACATATACTTCAGAAATATCAGAAGTTCACTTCTTTAGAGATTTAAGTTCAGTTGCTCAGATATATATACTCATTAGAAAATATTTTTTAGAGTAAATTTTGTATAACAATTATTGTGCAAAGTAATGTTTATCAACTGAAATAACTATCAGTTTTTAGACATTACTTTAGAAATAGAGTAACTAAAAAATTACAAAATGCAAGATGAAATGTATAAAAAAATATTACTTTGCACAATAATTGTTGTGCAAAGTAGATCTTTTATATGCCATGTAATTTTTTTATGAGTATATACTTATGAAATAAAACAATAGTATATTCTGATATGCAATGACCATGTCCAGATTGATTCCATGTACCACTAAAATCTGAAATGAGTTCTCTTGTAGATATAATTACATCTACATTCTCATTATGAAAAAATGGAATGATAAATTATCTAAAAATGCCTATGGCATGATTAAGGGCATACAATAACTGAGGTGTTTGAAATCAATGATCACAAGCATACTATTGGACTTCATCTTGGTGAGGTGAGGGTAAAGCATGATATATGGGCTATGCTGCTGCTTATAATCCTGTTAGTATTGGTGATAATAGAACATGAGATGCTTGTTCTATTCGTGCATTTAAAAATTCTCCTGTAATTCCTGATTCATCATGGACTACACTATATGATTGAAGTAGTGTAGCAATATGAGCTTGAATATTCCATAATGTTTCACATTGATTAATATCAATAAGCTGAGATGGTTCTACATGGTATACAATACAAGATAAGAACCTATGAGCTACTATTGTATGGGACTGATCACGACAACAATCTAGTTGCTGATGATATTTTCAACGATGAAATAATTATATGTTCCCATTTAGTTGAGATATTACTACTGCAAATGGTATGGTTGATGCAGGTACATATTGACCATGAAATTATTATGATAGCTCAACATTTATAATACAAAAAACTAGACCACGAAGATGGGACAGCTCAGATAATAAAAATCTATGGTGATGAGAAACACAATGAACATCTACAGTAACAGTACCTGCTGAAATAAAGAATCTATACATATGAGCTAATGAAGCTAAAGAGGTTTATGTAGGTAGTAATAAAGTACGACCTAGTATACCTTCTAATTATTCCTTGGATTTCTTAGTTGTATGATGATGATGAGGTTGAGGATGATCAATAGGTAATGGTGAATGTATACAATGATGAGGTTGATGAGGTTGAGCTGTAATTGAATGTAGTAATTACTTAATATTATGAGGTTCTATAAATGTTACAATTTGACAATGATGATGTGGATGATATAATTGAGTTCCTTGTAATTGATGAGATACTTGTTTCTATGATATAATAGCACCATGATGATGAGCTTGATGAAGTCCTTGATGGGATGGTAATAATTGACATGATTGAGCTTCTTGATGATGAGGTGCTTCAAATGGTAAATATAAATGAGTTTGATGATGTTGAATATGTAATTGTTTATATTGAAGTAACTGAAATTGCACTCCAGGTAATTCATCTTGTTGAGGTTGATGATGATGAGGGGCTTGATGAAATAAGAGCCATTGAACAAATAATTGACAAATAGATTGAGATGAATGAATATACTCTAGTATCTCTTGAACTTGTGTATGATATTGATGATGATGAGGATGAGGGAAAAAGTATAGTCCTGCTTGATGCTGAAAAGCATGATGATGAAATTGAGGTTGAGGTGCTTGAACTCCTAATACATGATGAGGTTGATGATGATCAGGTTATTGAGGTTGAACTTGATGAAGTTGAGTAGTTATTGTTAGATACCCTACTAATTGAAATTATTGAATTAAATCATCAACATGATGAACTTGTTGCTATATATGTAATTGATACTGTGTTCATGTATTTAATGAAGACTGAACATTTGAAGCAAAATGATAAAAAGAGAGATTAAATCTCTCTTTTTAATATTAAAAAAGATGTATTAGTTTTTACTAATACATCTTTAATTTTTCTATATATTATAGAGAGAATCATTCAAGGATAGCGTATGGTCCATTCTCTTGTCCGATACCAACGAAGATGAATGCAAATGATGTATAAACATCAAAACATTTACAGTTTCCGATGATATAGTTAGGAGTAACGTCCTTAATTCTTAATCATTGTACAACATTCTTTTTAACACTATTACTTGGCAATTCAATGTTGAATTCAGGTAATGTTGCAGTTCCGATTAAATCTCTGTCTAGGAATACGATCATTCCAGAGTTCTCTGATAATTGTTCAAGATAGATATCTGTCATAATTTCAAGTCCTCCGAATTGAGTAGTAACAGAGAATGTTTGACCAAAGTTGAAGTTATTTGAACTTGGTAACATTTCTTGCCATCCTCCAAGCTTTTTGAATGCAGGTCTCAATGCTAAGTAAGTTGAGTAAGCTCTTGAATCCATTACAGCAGTAATAGTTCCTTTACCTCCAAACTTAGTATTTTGTACTTGAGATAATGTTTCGATGAAGATTCTAGCTTTGTCTTCAAGAGTTACAGCAGCAGCTGCACTTCTAACGATCTTTAACCAAGGCTTTTGAGCGTGAGCGTTCATAAGTTCAGTATAAAGTCCCATAGTAGATCCAGGGATCTTAGAAGCGTTATTTGGAGCTCTGTTTTCTCCTAACCAGAATGTTCTATATTCTTGTTCAACAAGATCTCTAGCGATGTTCTGTAATCTTCTTCCGATTACTGCATCAATTCCACCAACTTCAGGATATCACATTCTAAGTTCAGCATCATCGAAACAAAGTTCTGTACCGATATTCTGAGCGAATGATCTCCTGATTACATGTCCTTGAGTTTGATATCCTCCAAGAACTGGATTACACCAATCGAATGAGTTATATTCGAAAGTGATTTGGTCTCCTGGATAGATTCCGTCCATGTATTTGTCAGGATTATTTAAACATACATAGTTATCATTGTAACTGATAGCTGATCCTTCAACTGAAGATCTACCTGTTGCAGTGAATAATGGTCTATTAACTCCGTCAGTTCCGTTACCAGCACCTTCGAAAATTACGAATGGATACATAGCTTGTCCTCAGAAGTTAGATGGTCTAGACAATGGATCAGCACCCATAGCTACAACTGGTCTAACGATAAGGTCAGCACAACATCCAGCAGCTCAACAATCTCCTTCTTTTACTTCAGCAGGATCATGTCTCATTATTCTAAGTCTTGAGTTGATAACAACTAAGTCTTTATATTTAGGATGATTGAAGTCGATAGGTAATCATCTCTTATCACAAAGATAGTATTTAACATTTACAGATTCAGCTGTAATTTCTTTAACTGATTTGTAAAGATACATGATAGGTCTTTCTGGTGCAAATTCTGACCAAACGAAAGATTGTCCATCTCTTCCTAATCCAACTTGGATATTCTTTATAGATTTGAATGTTGGAGCAGTCATTGGCAATGGACCTGCTTTTTCAGGATCATATAATCCTTCAAGAGTAGTTTGATCAAGAAGTAACTGAGGAAGAGAACTCTTAGTATCAAGAAGTGCCTTGAACATAGGAATAGCTTCTCCATCATGAGTTAACAAAGGGATTTGATCATCGATGTAGAATTTACCATCATCAGCTGGTTTATATAAGATCTGAGCTCAAGAGTCAGATAGGTATGAATAACCTTCAAAGTTTACTCCTTCAAGTCCATAAGCTGGATAATTTTGGTATTCTCCTTGTATTCCATTTGGACATGGAGTAGTATCAATATTACATCCTGTAATACAGTTTCCACTTGTATTTACGAACATTATTAAATAAATAAGATCTAAAGCATTAGGAAGCCTGATCAATTAGGCTGTCCATTAATATTTTGTGATGTGCTTGTTATAGAAGATTTATCAGAAACTTCTGGTATATCTTTATTTTCAGCACGTAAAATTGTTCAATAGTAATCCTCAGCGGATACTCATGTCATATTTTCTACCAGTGTAAGAGCATCTTTAATAGCTCTCCATTTATGGGTAGGAGTTTTAGTCTCTTCCCAAAGAAGATATGACTGTCATAGCGGAGCGATTTGGTCTGGCATTTGAGCAGCTCTTGCGACCCTAAGTTCTGCTTCTAATTCCTTTTGCTTGTCTATGTTCGAATAGTATTTGTCGCCCTCTTTTTCAAGCATGGTCTTTCGATACTTTGCTTCTGCGGCGGCGTTACGAGCTTCCCCCTCGGCTACAAGTCTTCTTTCAACTTCCTGATCAAACATCTTTTTGTAGTTTTGATTTTCCTCTTCTGAGAGTGGTTCGTCTACTGGATCTGACTGTAGCTCAGCTTTATTGGATTCCTGTTGATTCTGTGAATTAACATCATATCCAACCATAGCTGCTAATTCAGCGAAGTCTTTCTCAAACGTATCAGATTCTTGTTGAGTAAGATCTTCAGCCACATTATCGCTTTTCTCTGGCAACTCTTCAGGATTTACATCCAGAGTCTGTCCTGCTTCTCAAGGTCAATAAGTACCTTGATTAGCTTCTGCATCTGAAACAGTGGTTATGTTCGTTTCTGGGGGCTGAGCAGTAGGTTCACTGGTATTCGCCATTCCCTCATCCCCAGGTGTTGATACCGGCATACTTGAAGCTTGTGATTCTAATATTTCAAGTACGCGATCTAATTTGGTCTTTGCCATCGTGTGTATTTTTTATGATATAAATCTATTGTCAGAACATTTGCTGTAATGCAGCTTGCATATCAGTTCATCCTTGCTCTTGTTCAGGAGCCATTCATTCATCAGCCATTTGTTGCTGCATTCATTCTTGAGCTAGCTGTTGCTGTTGTTGAATCTCTAATTCATTATTAGCTTGGATTTGCTGTACGTTCGCTTGTATCTCAGCTTTCTTTGTCTGGTCTTCTTCCATCTTGCTGTAGTAAGTAGACTCACTACGAACAATATTATTAGGACCTTTATATAACTCATTAATATATGTAAGTAGATTTGGTACATCTAGATATGTAGATCCGTCTCATGGCATTCATACTTGTGTTAAGTATTGTATGAATTCACCAAGTTGAGATTTCTGAACTAGATCATTAGCATCAGCTATTGAATCTGAACTCCATTCAAAGATAAATTTACCTTCAAGGTTTTTTCTATTAATCTTTTTCCATCATTCTATCATTCATTTAGAATTATAGATAGGAAGTTCAAATAGTTCAGGCATCTTTTCCTGCATATCTAATAACCAGTTATTAGCTATCTTAGTTAACATATTACTAACAGAATCTATTAACAAAGCTACAGAGTCTGATAGTCAATCAAATCTAGCTTGTGAATCTGTTGCACTTCTTGATTGAGTACTATAATCAGTATAACTTGTAGGAGAGATAGCAAAGTTTGCTGTCTCCAACATATTCTGTAAGGTACTTATTATTCATTGATCTAGTGCAGGTGGTACTATGAAATCCATATTTCATTTATCTTCCATTTCTAATACTCACCAAGGTTTCCATTCTAGATTATGATCAACATTCTTATTATTGAATATTACTTTACCAGCTTGTACCCAAAGCATAGGACTAGCTGTCATACTAGCATGATCTAATAATAAGTTGAATAATCCGTCATAAGCTTTCTGAATATCTGCTAAGATAATACCGGCTCATTCACTAACAACTACTCATGGATTATCTACATAGTGCATATCATAATATGGATGCCAATGTGTTCTACCAGACATTGGATTCTTAGTATCTGCTACTATCCATCAGTTAATACATATACTTAATGTATCTTCTGTCCAAATCTCAACATATTCAGCTTTATCATTATTGAATGTTATGTTGAATAGATTATCCATACTATAATTCTGCCCCTTTCTTGTAGCTTCTACTCACCAATATTTAATCATTCTTATTTGAGAGAAGTCTTTTCTACTAAAAGGTTTAGGATTCTTCATAATATAATTTAGATGCTCGACATCTATCTTTTCATCCATAACTTCAATCATCTTTAGAATAGATCTGATAGGTTTGATACTACGGTATACAACATATCTTTGTTCTTCTAAAGTTACAGTAGGATCGTAGAATAGTTCGAATTCTGGGATCCATCTCATATCTGAATAAGTATCTTCTATCTTAAGATAAGATTTAGATTCTGGATTCTGGATACTTTGTAATTTTTCTTTAGGTGTTTTAAATGATGCTTTCACATAACCATTACCATTTAGTAAAGCTACATGGATTGCATCCATCAACTTCTTTCTACCATTAGATGATGCATAAGCCCATTCAACAGCTGTTTGTGCTGCTTCAGTAGAATTTTTATAATCAGATGATAACGCATGTGCTTTAAGAGTAAAGTTTGCGTTAACTATTCATTTCTTTAATCTATCTACAAATGTTCTAATAAGAGGGACTTTAGCATTAGCGGCATTCTTTCTATTTTCTTTCTCTAAGAATAACTGCCTTCTTAATGTACTAAGAGTATAATCTTCCCATCAAATCTGCCAAGACTTGAAGAAACTTTGTTCAAATATTCATATCAACTTTAAAACATCTGTTCTTATATAAGAAGCAGTTCATTCTTTCTTTGCCCTAACGTCAAAGTTCTTTCAATAGAAATCTAGATATGGCTCTGTCAAGTTGATTCATTCTAAGACCTGTTCAAGGCTTGATGCAATCAATACTTTAGAGTCTTTAGACTCAGCCTGTGTCATAGGTTGCATACCTATTATATAGGGAGTTAAAAACTAAAGTCAAGTGGATTTACTACCTAATTTAATTTTGGTGGCTTATTGAATATAGGTTTGAAAACAATTTCTTGAGCTTCTTTTTTATTCATACCGTGTGCCGTTTTCCAAAGATCAGTTAGTTGCTTTAATGCACTAACAGCAGTCTTATGATCTTTTAACAAAGTTCAAGAGAATGTTTCAGTAGTAGCACTCTCAACAGCATCCTTATAATTATCTATAAGATATGCAAGATCAACTCATCAACGATCAAGTGCGTCTCTAGCTTCTTTCATAGCCTGTTTTTTCATATCGTCTTCACTCATTGATTCATCATATTCAACCATATCAGAAGACTCTATTACTTCAGGTTCTATCACCTTAGGAGTGAGAACTGTCTGTTCTCACTCAAATAAATCAAATTCCGTGTCCATTACTTTTTAGGCTTAGGTGTTAAATGTTTCCATGTCGTTGGAGATATAGGTTGTTGTCAACTTCATCTTCTAACCCAGCGTTTTCTCCATGGAGTTTTATATTCTACTGGTTTATCTATATCTTCACGTTTATAGAACTGGATAGCTTTTCATCTTCTAGAACTAACACCTATTGAATCTTCTTGTGTTTTACCTCAAGAAGATTTCTTTGTAGTTTCTGTAGAAGATCTTCATCCAAATCCAAATTGAGCTTGAGCACGTTTAGCTTGTTCAAATTCCCATTCAGAGAGATAATTATATTGTCATCCTCTAGGAGTTCGGTCAAATACTCTATACTTTGTATAGTCTTCACTATATGCTCTTTTCTTCATATAGTTATACCAATCCGTGAATCAAGAGAATTTTTTAGATACTCATCATCTAAGATAATTTTTCTTAGCTCAGAATTTTTTATAATTATCATTAGATAACTGATCTTCTGCAGCTTCAGTAGCTATCTGATCAAGTTCTTCAAACTCTTTATATCGATAATGTATCCAATCATTTACTGCAGTTCTAACATCATCTCTTGCCATAAGCCTTTCATCCCTAACAATATGAGGAATTAATTTATCTCAGAACATAAGTGTTCATTGTTTAATTACACGTTCAGATTCATTATCTAATGCTAATTTATCTATGTGATCATATACGGACTCTAATTGATTTAATGTATCGAAAGCGTAACCAGCATCTAAAGATCAATCTTTATTTTCATACTTTGCAGTATCAAATATCAAAGCATATCAATTCATTATCTTTCTAGCATTAGGATTTCACATAGCTCACATTACATCAACCATAAGTTGTGCTTGAAAGTTTTTACGTAATTCCTTATTCTGACGAATATTTCAATATTTATCAACAGTAGTTCAAGGGGTTATAAGTTTCATATTACCATTAGTTCATTCTTCTTTACCTGGTCAATAGATATATTTAGCAATAGGAGTATCATGTTTTTTAGCATAGAACAATATAAATTGTGGCCAACATCTATATCTATCTACTTCAGCAACATATTTTCAATACTTCTTAGCAGCTTCAACTATTCATTTATTAATCATATCTTGTTTTAACTTTTGAGATTCTGAATCATTATCATTATAATAAATACCAGATCTGAAAGCATAGTTAAGCATCTCTTTAGACATTATATAAGCAAGTGCTTGAGTAGATGATCATGGAGTTTTAGCTTCCATATATGCTAAAGTTCTTATAGCTTCTTCATCATACTTATCAGTTTCTCAATCCATCATCTTTGAGAACTTATCAGCTTCAGCTTCAGTAAGTCAATTTGACATTAGATAATGTATAAGATCTTCTTGTACTTGTTTAGTCTTATCATAGACAACTTCTCAATATTCATTTAAGAAATCATAACTTCATTTTAATGTAGCATTATTGATTTTATCTTTATTGTTTATGAGTCTTCAAGTTACAAGATTGAATAGATATGTATAATCTTCATCAGTCATATTCTGAGGAAGTTTACTATTAGTCATATCTTGATATTCTCTAGTACGTCTGAAGCTATCCATATCTTCTAAGAATCATTCAACATCATCAAGCTGTGGAAGATTATACTGTTTTAAGAATGGAAATCAGTATATGATCCGATTATAGAATGGGTGATTCTTATTTATCCAATCTCATTCTTTTACTTGTTCTGCCGTTAATTCAAATAATCATTGTTCAGTATTGAATAGATTAGCATACTTAGCAAGTATTTGTTGCTTATTAATATATTTAGCTTCAGCTTCTCACATTCAGAGAATAGAATTTACATAAGAGTTTGGTCATCTTGGAATATAATATGAGTATTCTCAGTTCTCTGTTTTATCTTTTAGATAGAATAGATAAGCATTTACGTTATCAGATATAGACTTCTTTACGATTCTCATCCAATTTATTTCTTCACTATCCCAATCCTTTTTAGCTAAAGCATAAGTCTCAGTAGCTATTTGAGGAAGATATAATTTTCTGAAGAATGATCTAAAGAACTCTTTTGTTAATGCTGCAGTTCATGCTTGTGTAGCTGTTCATAATGAAGCATTATTTTCTAATTCTCAAACAAAATTATCAACAAAAGATTTAACAAGCCTTCATTGAGGAGTAGACCATAGAGCAGCATAGTCTCAAGAGAATGTATCTAAGTAATTAACTAAATCTTTAAGATCATCAAAGATATTCTGTTCATTCTTTTGACCAGAAGATTCTGTAAGTCTATCTAAGTATTTACCTATGAGGAATGCTGTATATACTTTATGACAGAAATATAATAAATCTTCATTCTCTAAATAAGTTCTAACCATAGTTCAATTTACATTAGCTATGTTATCTCATTTTAGAAGTTTATCAAGATATCACGCTCATATTTTTCAATGATAGATATTATCAAATAATCAAGTCTTAACAATCTTCCATGCTCAATTTATTTTGTTAAATCCCCATCAAGCAAAGAAGTGCCACATAGTATATAATATATCTTTTGCTGGTTGAAATATTGCTCTTTTTGTAGGGTGTACTCTAGTTAATGATGCAGCAACAGGAGTATTTGTAGTATGTAATCTAACAGAATATTCTGCATATCATTTAGCAGAGTCTAATAATCTATCAACAGTTCATTCATCTAATGCTCAATCTAATTCTTTTTGTAGCATTGCTTCTAATTCTCTATTAATATCAGCAACAGATTTTAATCATGGGAATTGAGCTTCGAAGAATTTTTGATATTGTCTAACTCTATAAGTATTTTCCATTATCATATCTCAGATATTGAACAATCATTGATTAATAGCATCTAATCATTTCTGTCAATATTTTCTAGCAATGTCTCATAAAGTCCATCCTAGTCAATCAGAATATCAAGATATATTATCTGGTAATCAGTCATTAAGATTCCATTTCTTAAAGAACCATTTCCAATCTCAACCTAATTTTGTTCATGATGCTAACGCATCAGTAACAAACATTCATGAGTTAAGAACTAATAATGGCATAAATCATGTTAATCATTTACCAGTAGACATGAGCATAGAGAATACCCAAGGTTGTCACATAAAGCTTATTCATCTTAGTATCAAACCAGGTAAATCATATAATACTCTAATTTTTATCAATGCAGAAAGTTTGTTCATTGAAGGAGCATTCTTTCATAATGTAGTTCTTATTTGTTCTATCTGTTGTTTTATACTTAACTTCATATAATAAGACTTTCACATTATTCTTTCTTGTGGATCTTTTGCTCTTGTAACTTTTCAGTTCTCGTCTATATCAAATAATTTTAATCATGGTTTACCATAAATCTTATCTGCATATTTTGGTCACAATGCATCTACTAATGTCATGTTTCATCATCTTGCAGTTGATGCATATGCTGCAATAGTTTCTGCAACATATCTAAAATTTATAGTATCAAAATCATATCATAACATTGCTTTAGCAACATCCTTATCTGATAAGATTGCATCAAAAGTATTTCATCTTAACATCTCAGACATAAGATATCGATGATTACCTCTTGGCGTAGTATAGAGATTATAAATTACATTGTATCGTCATTGCTTTCAATTACCACTTTCTACGTCTTCAATAAAATAAACAATGTCACGAGCTAAACGAGCTCTTCATGCATCAGACATTAATCATTCAAAATTTTTTTGTATATATCAGACATATTGTTTTAAAGACTCTTTTACTCATGACCACCAAGATGGAGCAGCAATCATTCTTTTTGCTTTTCTTGAAAAGAACCAGAATGTTTTTTCTCTTTTATCTTTTACTGTTTCCCAATTAACTAACTCTCAAGTATCATGATATTTATATAAAGCATTTCAATTATCATCTCTTATAATATTTCAAGCTTTGTCTCTTGCAATATAATAAGAATCTTTATCTATATCCATAATATTAGTCCATAATCATGGTTTATGTATACGCCTTGATACATATAAAGATCACCAGAACGAATCATTATATAGATCCGCTCTGGCTTTACTTGAAAGATAAATTTGTCATTGAGAAGTGATAAAGGTATGGAATGGGTCAACTCAATCTAATCAATTAACTCACACATAGAATTCATTATCAAGACCTGCTTCATCGGCTTTATAACACTTTGCTATAACAGAACCAGCGTTTGCCATTATTTCTCACATACAATAGATAAAATGTTACTTGTTGTTCATATTGACTCTTCTCATTCTTTAGTATATGCTTCATCTTCTAATATCCTTTTATCATTATTAGCTTTCTCTATAATATATTCTAATCTATTTCTTTTCTCTATCATATCATCAGTTCTTTTCTTTCATGATATAGAAGATAGCTTTTCATTAATATAATCTATATGTCATTGAGCAGTAGCTATTCTCACATCTAGATCACTTATCTCTGATATAGCTTGTTCGATAGATCATTTAGGAAGTTGACCAGCTGCCTCAATTTTAGCTTTAAGTAACTCATCATCTATAGTATTTAACTGATCTTTCCATTTGTTTAATGTCTTCAAACTCTTTGCTTTAGACATTTTAGTTGTTAATTTTTCCTTCTTCTTTTCAAGACTAGATATCTTTTTATTTATATCTTTGCTTTGACTAATTCTTTCTAGTGATACATTAACATTGACATAATCTTTTTTAGGATCTAATCACATTAACTTTAACAACTTATCATTATCTGCTTTGGTTCATCTAGGCATTGAGAATTTACGTTCAGTTCAATTCATAAGATCATCATATTTATTTCTTTCCCATTCAGCGAAATCGAATGATGTATCTTCTCAAGGATTATAATCATTATACATCCTTCTTCTAATATCATCTCTTAATCATTCCGCATAAGTATCAGATATCTTTCAATTTCTAACATCTTCTTCTAACTTTAAGATTTCTTTTCTATATTGTTTATCTAAGTTAGAATATTGTTCTGAAGACATTGCTTTACTATATTCATACTTTTCACCTAACTTTCATAAAGCATATTCTATATCATCTCTATACATTGCCATTCTTGGATTATCTAATGCATTATAGAGATTCTCAATAGAACAGTTTTCCCAATTAGGAATGTCTTCGTCTAATGCAATCCATTCATGATCTTTATTAATTTCTTTTAAGAAATCATAATCATCTACATCTACTTTCTCTTTAGGTTCTACTACTTCATATTCTTCTTCAACTCTTCAATCTTTTAATGCTTGTTGTCTTTCTTCTAATTCATCTAATATATCTTCTTTCTCTTTTATTATTCTTTCTAGCTCAGCTTTACGAGAATCAAATGCAGCTATATTACCTTCGTAATCTCATTCAAGAATTCATAAAGTATCTCATTGAGTCATCTCATAGTATTCAGTTCTTAATATATTTAAATCTGAATCTAGTTCTTCTATTTGATCATCAAGATCTTCAAGGCTCTCTATTACTTTATAATCTACATCTTGTAATTCTGTAACAGGTTCTTCAGCTAATGGTAATTGAGTAGAATTTACGTCAGATGTATCTTTAATGATTGTATTCTCATCAGCGTCCTGAACTTTCTTATAAGCTTCTCAATTTGTTTCAAGTATATTCTGAAGTCTTATATACTGTTGATAAATCTTTCATTGCTTAAAGTTTTCCATTTGAGTATTTTTTCTATCCATTTCATTTATGGCATCATTTCTTTCTGTCATAGTTCTTTGATATTCTGCTCTTAATTGTCTATGTTTAGCTTTATCAACTCTAGTATCTAAACTTCATCAATTAGCTTCTTTCATCTTCTTAAGTTCTTCTAAGAAATCAGGTGAAGCATTTGATATAGATATATCGTATTTCCTATGAATATCATTTATATATTTCACATTCTCTGCATGTCTTTGTGCAGATATAATAGTTACAGGATTAAGTTCTCAGTTCTTGTATAACTCTTTTATCTCTGCATCAGATAAGTCTAATCATAATTTTTCATTAATAGATACCTTATTTAGATCTATTACAGCAACTCTACTATAAGATATATCTTGTCATTTGAATGCTGAAGGTCTAGCAGATTCTAATTTATTTCTCATATTTCTTCAGAAGCTATAAGTCCATTCCATTTTCGTTCAATCTTGTATTGCCTTCTGAGCCCTTCATTCATATTTCTTTATCTCTTTAAGGAATTCTTCTGAAGTAACAGACAAAGGAGATTGTCTCCATAAATAGGTAGGATTATTATTAACTACTCTATGAGCATCGACATCTACATAGGCATCATCAAATAATTGTGTAATTTTTAATTCTCTAGGTGCATCAATTCTATTTCTAAGATCAAGTAGATGCCGTCCTATTCTACGTTTTTGTCAATCTCATAAATCAACAACCACTGTAAATATAGGATTTAAAACATCTTTTTCTTTACCATCAACTAAAACCGTTAACGGTTCTATTTCCCAAGTAATTGATTTATTATTTAACTCATCTATTCTTCTAGCTAATTCAATAGAGAGATCTGCTTTTCTTTTAAATAAAGCATTCTGAATAACGTCATCTCATCATTTAGCATGTGGTATATATTGGTTGAATAAATATACATAGAATGCTTCTTTTACAAGTTCTTTTACTTCAGGATCAACATTCTTATATTCTGCTAACTCAACCTGGTCATATCATCTACGAATTCAGTTCTCTAAAGCATCAGTCATCTTATTAAGATTTGGATTTAATGCATTTATTAAATCTCATTGTATCTTATTTCATTGATTAAATTTATTTATTTGACTAAACAAATTATGGTTAAATTCATTTCTTGATTTAGATTTAGTAGCTTCACTATCATTAAGGCGATCCCATATTTTTTTCATAACATATTCATACCAATCCTTTCAAATCATTGTAATATTCTTTTGGAATTCCTCATCTGTTATTATATCAGAACTTTTTACTGAATATACATTTGAATTTCATAAATCTATATCAAATGAGAATTCTCTATTAGTAAGAACTGTTTGAGATTCTGGATAGAATGGTTGTGTAGAGAAAGTTACAGTAAAGTTGTTTCATTCACGAACAATCTTTCAAGTATCCCTAAGCTCTAATAAAACATCTTGTGTCATCCATGAGAAATCAGAAACCAACCCTCAACCATATACATATTGGTTTAGATCTTCTGCTGATTTCATTACACTAGATTTGTTTATTGCTTCATATAAATCATTGAAGCTAGCTCTAGTTCCATCAGCAAAATCACTTTTGATTTCTCATAAGAATGCTCAACGTCATACAAGACTTCTTGAAGTTCAAACTTTTAAGTCTTTATCTGACATTCATTCATATTGTTTTAATATTGATAATGTGGCGTCAGAGAATGTATCTCAGAATCTTAAACTGTTTTTAGCTGGATCATATCTTTCAAAGAAGTCTTTAGCTTCTGGTGATAATAGACTATAATCTAATCAAGCATTACTAGCATTAAGATCTATTGTTATATCTCAGTAGTCCACTCTTCATTCATAGATATCTTCAAATAATTCCATAGCATTAGTATCTGAGAATAACAACTTCATCTTTTCCCAAAGATCATTGAAGAATGCTATTACATCATTACTTAATCATAGTGCTTCATTGTATCTATTATTAACATATTCTCAGAATCTTTCTGCTAACCATTCTTCAGTAATCTGTGTTTGATATGCTTTCTCATCTTCAGCTCTTAGCTCAGCATAGATTTCGTCATATCATCTAGAACTAGCAAAAGATTCTATCTGATCCTTATGCCTATAATAAGTATTCTCATATAAATCAGCTATTCTTTTTTTAGTCCATTTCTTATCATGCATTAGTGATATAGCTTCATGGAACCATTCATGTCATAGAGTTCAAGATAATACAAGATCAGGATTAATTACAATAGCATGTAATTCTCTAACATGTGCGGCATTAGCTCTTCAACTCATAATATCTTGAGCTGCTGCATCAATCTGTTCTTTATATATTATCTGTTCTTGTTCAGTAAATCATCTAGTTCTAATTTCTCAAGTTCTTCTATCAACTTCTATTATTCTTTGACTAGGTAATCTTCTTGAGATATCATTTATTCTTGCAGTAACTTCTCTCTGAGATAAAGGTCTTTCATTCATAACTCATACCTCATTTCATGAAGCTTTTGCTTTAGCTAATGCATCAAATTCTTCTTCTGTTAAGTCTCAAAGTTTTCTTTGATTCTTATATGCAAACTCTTCTTCTCGTCTTCTATCATATTGTTCTAGTTCATACTTCTTAGAATATGCAGCTTTTCTTCATGCTTCGTCTCATTCAAAAGAAGCCTTATTAATTTCTTCTTGAGCTTGTGCTAAAAGATTATCAACTTCGGATTTCTGGTATTCAGAAATCTTTTCTTGGATTTGGCTTGTAGCTTTTGTAGTCTTCTTCTTATATTTCTTTAAGGCTCATTTTCTTTCTAGCTCTCATAATTTATTATTTAATTCTCAAATACGTTTTAGATCAGCAGCAGTATCTGTCAACTTTTCCATTTCTATAATACTCTTAGATAATGCTTTTAATATTCCTTTATAAATTTCTGGATGATCTAAAACATCTTGAAGTAATTGTTCTTCTGTCCAATCCATAAGTCATTTTCTTTTAGCCCAATCAACAAGCAATTCTTTTTCTCAATCAGACATATCAAGAATCTTCTCGTCTTTATATAATGCTAACAAGATATTATCTCTTCTGTTCCTTAATCTTTTTATCTTGGCATCCTCTAATCTTTGTGGTTCTTTTCAGAACATTGAATATCAATAGATATTGATAAGATCATTATCATTAGTAATAACCTTATTCTCTCAATACATAATATTCTTAATCTCCAGTTCAGAAGGAGTAAATTTTCAAGAATCAGGATTCTTTATTCTATCTATTGTTCTAATGATTTGAGCATCTGTAAGTTGTGTATCTGGATATTGATTAATATAATTCTTAGCTCTTGATACATAATCTTCACCAACACCTAATTGTTTAGCAACATCTCTCCATGATCAAGATCTAATAGGAATATATCTTCAGAATTTATCATTTCTGAATTCATCTATTTTATTATTAAGATATCTTTCAGGAGTCATACCAGGAGTAGATCTTAGTTTGTGATACATATCTGCTGGCATCTCTACACCATAAAGTTCTTTATAAATTTCTTTATAATAGATATCTTCATCAGGTACATCAACCTTTACTTTAACTTCGTAATATCTATCTTCTATAATTTTATTACCTCTTTCTATATCAGCATCATCTAAGAATTCTACTCTCTTAGCATATTGTCTAGTTTTAGAATCTGTAAGATATGCTTTTACTTTAGTATCACCAATAGAAATTACACCAACAGGTTTTGGATCGTTAGCTCTATATAAGTTATAGATTCAACCATCAGTTGTTTCATAATGGAATGCTTCTACTGTTCCATCTTCTCTAGTAAATAATACTGTTCCTTGAGGATGTGTTTCTTTAAATACTTTACTATCTCAGAATTTATACTGATCTACTTTTCATTCATATTTTCATTGTTTATCAAAGATAGGGGTTTTTACTTTATATGAAGGAATTCTAAATACATCTTCTCTTTGAAGATCAATAGCTATTCAATCATTTGTGATATTGATTCTTCTATTTGTCATCATGGCTGTTAGAAGATTTTGTTTATCAACAGGTGATAAAGTCTTATCTCTCATAACATAATTGAAATAACTTTCAGGAACTCTATCAGTATATCCTGGAATAAGTTCTCTAAATCCAGCATAAGAAGTTTGTCACTTTCTTATATAGATACTGAAATTACTCCATTGTTCCCATGTAGTAGTTCTTTCTGCTATCTCTTGTCAAGTCCTAATAGTATCTCTTGTAACAACAGTATCATTCCTAAATGTTTTATCAAGATCAGTATTAAATACTTTTAATTCAGTTTTTCATTTAACTACCTCAAAATCTACGCTCTTTCAAGATCAAGCTAAATCTCATAGTAGTTGGATACTTAATACTCTACTGTTAGGATAGATATCTTCTGGTAAATATTTTCATCAATACTTTTTTAGTTTAGAGAAATCAACATCTGCTGTTGTAGTAATAGTAGCAATATGGATTTCATTGCTATCATATACATGATATACTACTGTTCCATCAGATGTATCTACTCATTGTCTTTCATATGTAGCTTTTATAACTCATTCCTCATTTCTATTAAATGGAGTTATAATATGATCCTTATCTGCATGAACTTTTACAATAGCATTTCAATCTTCTTTATTTACTTTAAGATAGATTTCTCATTCATTACCGAAAATCTTTTTCTCTTCATAAGTATCATTGAAAACATTTCTACCTAAAGCTCTTTCCTTAGTTCATTTACCACTATCATCTATACCATAGATATGACTACCTTTTCAAATCTTTCAATCCAAATCTCATTCGATAGCTAAGATATTTCAATTCTTATCAACCCTTCTCCAATTTCTTAACTTCATTTCAGCTTCTTCTTTTGTAAGTCAGACATTGATATCATTGATAATATCTTCATACAAATTTATTCACATATATTTAAGATCAGGATTTCATCACTTTGCAGGATCCTTAGCATCTTCAAAAGATTTATATATAAGCCAATTACTTTCATCTTTAGGTCAATTCAATACGAAATCAGCAACATGATTAGCTCTAGCTTCTGATACAAGCTTAGCATCATATGCTCTTCAGAATTCCTTTATTGCTGATACTAATTCTTTATATGAAATATCTGCTATTGTTTTATTTTTAAATCTTTCTTTTAAGAAATATTGGAATGTATTAAACACAGTAGGTCACATAAGTTTTAGTCACTCATATAATGCTCATTTGTTTAGATACTTATTCTCAATAAAATTATTAACATATCTTGCTAAGTGTCTACTCATCCATCCATCACCAGCCTCATCAATAGGTCATTTTCCCATAAATGTTTCTTTAGTTTTTGGAGCATTAAGTAAATCATACTTATATAGATTTAATCTAATAAGCCTATTCTTAAGAAGATCTTCTCTAATCTTTTTTATATTCTCTTTACCTGCAGGTGTAAAATGTCGTTTATGATCTTTTACATCTTGTTCTATCCGTCATGCTTTAGAATATTTATCCTTATATTTTTTTACTGCTAATTTTAATGTATTGTTCTTAACATACTTTCTTTGTGCTTCAATAAGCTTCTTTACATTACTAAGATTAGTAAAATTATCTAATGTCTCTCATCAGTACAACTTAGTTCTAGCATTAGATACTTTATTCCAGAAAGCCTTCTCCTCTTTAGGAGTAGCGTCTTTCTTTAGATTCCATTCTAGTGTTTTAGTGGTTTTACCATCAGGTCATTTAGTGTATTTACTTCTAACTAACCTATTAACACTAGGATCAACAGACTTATTGAATTTTAGTTTTAAAGCTTCATCATTATCTTTAATAAGTTTCTCTCCAAAATCATCAATTGCTTTTCTAGCTATATCAGACATAGCCTGAACCTTTGAAGTGAATTGTCATTTAGTTACATACTGAGTTTCATCTGCTATAAGTCATGTCTCTTCTCTAATCTTAGTTCAGAGTTCTTTGATATCTTGGAGTGACATCTTAGACATCTTATCTTTTACTTCTGCATCAGATAATCCTTTTCATGTTTTAGGATCTTTATATACATCTCTATACCACCAAGTAACCCAACCGGCATCTTGTGATTGGAGTTTTGTTAATCATAAAGAGTTATTAAACTGTTTTGCTCTAATCCATCCTGAAAACATTCATCAAAAGATATCCATAACGAGATCAGAATATTGATAATCATAAGGAGTCATTCATTGGAATGTTGCACTTGTTAATGCTTCTTCTGCTAACCAACGTCATAGATTCTCTAAACGTAATTCTCGTTTATCTTTAGTAGTTAAATTCTTTAATCATTCCTTAGCGTCTTTTCTTCTTTCTGCTATTCACTTAAAGAATCTCTTAGTTGCATCACTAACTCTTTTAAAGTATGTTCAAGAATCAACTAATCATTTAATCTTCTCTTGTTCTGTTATAATCTTTTCACCAGCATCAGCCAATTTCTCTCAAGCACTAGCAACCTTCTCTGTATTCTTAGCGAGCTTATCTATTTTACTTCACTTAGAAATTACAGTTCACAGGTTTTTAAGTTCGGCTGTTTTTACTGGTAAATCAACAGCTTTTGCTTCAATAAATGCTGTAATAAGATCATCGATTACTGATTCTTTATTTCAGATATAGTTACCAACTTTAGCATACCATGGCATCTGTTGATATACTGGATGTACTCTTTGTTTTAAATCGAATATAGAAGAGTTCTGTGCTCCATAGAAATAAGCATTAATATCATCCAACGTAGGCATATTAGTATTTCAGCTCTTATCCCATAATGAAGATAATCATTGTGCAGTAGCTTCTGTTGTTCATGCTACTTGTCATGCTAATGATGATACTTTACCTCACAATATAGCACTAGCATATGGTAATGTATTCACTTCTGCCAATGTCCATTCTTTTAATAATTCTGGAATAGATGAAGAATTTACAACATTACCTCAGTGATCTAAAACTTTCTTAGCCCATATAAGTTGGTTTGTTGTATAATAGGTATCTTCTCCTGTACTTCAGATAGTGTTTACTAAATTAATTAATGTTCTTTCTTTATTTGTAAGCGTTTTACTTTTTAGTAGTTTATCCAAATTCAACCTTAATGGATTTCAGTTTTGTGTAATTATCTTAGCAATACTCTCTTTAGATTGGTCATGAGTCTCAAGAATATCTCAAACCATATTTATATAAGAACCTTTCTGTTTCATTAAATAGTTTCTAAGATTCCTATAATCACTATCATCACCGATGTTAGCCATAAGCTGATCTAGACTTTCGAATGTTAATGCAATAGCTCTATCTTGGAAAGCTGATTCAAGATCTCATAATGTTTCATCAAGTGTACTCTCACGTCCTCATGGATTTCTTGAAGCAATATATAGATTCTTAATCATCTGATTAGCTTTCTTCTCTACAAGTTTTTTAGTGTTTACATTAGAAAAGATACGATTAAATTCATCCTGTGTAATCGTTTCTATTCATGATCAACCTGTGGTTTGTGCTTTAAGGTTTGGATCTTGGATACCAAATAACTTCTTAACATTTGGTGTTAAGTTTTCTGTAATATAATTAGTATCTACTTTAGTTGCTCAATATTTATTACTCTGAAAATTATCTTCTCTTATAGAGTCTGGAACAATAAGATTTAATATCGTAGACCTAACTCAATGTGGTCTATCTGCTACTGTATATTTGTCTAGTTCCTCTTTATCATCTTTTAATAATTGTAATTGTGTAGGAGTTAGTGTATCCTCATTAGCTTTTAAAGTATTGTATTCATTTAATGTATTAAGATATTCTGCTCTAAGTCCATCAGTATTCTGAGATACTCAATCTTTCTTTAATCAATACAAAGCTCTATCAACATCTTGTTTATCTTTAGATAAGAATTTACTTGCAAGTCATACAACTCATTCAGCAATTCAATCTTTAAATCATGATAACCAAGATTCCTCTTCAGCTATTTTATATGTATTTCAGTCGGCTCATACTTTTGTTCATGAACTTTCTTTAGTCTCATCTTGGGGTTCGTTTCAAGTCACTTTAGCTCAAATCTTTTTTGCTCAAGTTTTTAACAATCAATTCATGAAGAACTCGACTACTCACATGCTATTTTATTTTGGAATGTAAATGCAGCATTAATACCAGAACGCATTATCTACTACCTCATATCTTGGTTGTGGTCTAGTATCTTGTAGTAATCCTCTAGGATCTTTAGATTCCTGCTGTTGCATTGCATATTCCGTAAAGTTATCTACTTCAAATTTATTATGTGATAATCCTAAATGAGTCCAGAATGTCCAAAGACACATAAGCAAACAATCTACGAAGTCGTCATGTCATGTCGCTCATTTATATTTAGACTTATTTGTATATTCATTCTTGAACTCAACAAAGTTACCAAGCTGCTCTATAAGTTGTTTACAATCATTATCCCAGATCTCAACCATTCAGTTATCGAACATCGTCTGTGCTGCTTCCACCATAAGCTTCTTAGGAACACGTTCCTCTGATGGTCTAGCTCATTTCCTAACATTATCTCCTCATGTCCAGAAATAGAGATATTGGAAGAAGATCCTTTGTCACCACATCACATCAACTACTGCTGGATGTGTAGAGTCCATAACTTTTAGGATAGGACAGTTATGCATCTTAAGCTCTTCAATAGCCTGTTTAAGTAGTTCGGCTTGCGGAATAAACGAAGATTTATCTTTGAAGTTAAGTGATCGTTCTTTACGAACAATTACTTTATTTCTCGATTCATCATATCCTGTAGCCAATACGGCTGAAGTATCAGCTGTCTGAGCTGGATCATAAGCTAGAACTATTCTTTTGAAGTTCGGCTTGATAATCTGTTGGGCATCTCATACACCACTAACAAAATGAGGCTGAGGATCTTGAACAAATCTTACTGGCTGGATATATGGCTTGAAGTTCAACACCGCTTGAGATTCGGTAGATCTACAATAAAGCTCACGCATATATCTATCAGGATCATCTGCTAGATTTTTCTTAACCATATCTTTATTGATAATCACTTCCACATCGTCAATAGTGTACCTCAATCCCGCACATTCATCAGGGATTATTCAAGTACGCTCTTTCTCTTTTCGTAGTGTAATGATATGTTGATCAATGTCAATAATTTTTGAGCTTTCTTTTTCGTATTCATTACAGAGTTTTACTGGCCAATCATATATTCTATCAACTCATTCTTCGTCTTCAGAATAGAATGTAGAGATTACAAGTAATCTCGCTCATTCGTTATCAACGATCGGCATAATCTTATCAACAATTCTTTTAGGGATCAACAACGCCTCGTCGATAATCACAGCATCTGCTGCATCACCGACTGCTGGAAGTTTTCAGAGTGCTGAATAGAATTTGGTTTGTGCCAAAACTCTTTTCTTACCTTGTGCATCATAGGTGATGAGTGATAAGATATGGTTAGCTGAATCGTAATTCATCATCTGTTTAAGCCAATCAAATTCGTTAGTTAATGCACTTACATAGTCCATCACTTGTCATACCGCATCAAAATCTTTTGATAAGAAAATTACAGAACGAGGTCTGGTTCCGGCTTTATAGTTGTGTGCCAACATCTCTTTCAAGATCTCCTGAGATATCAAAAACGTTTTTCAACTACGTCTCGGTGCTAATACAACTGTCCTTCTTCACATACGCTTTGAGACGTCGGATTGTCGCCGCTGGTTGAGAGTTGATCTCTGATGGTATTTATATTTAGGGTTGGCATTCCATTCCTCTAATGCACGATTCAGCATTTGGTAACGGAGTGCGGCAGTATAGTTATCTTTTACTGTAACGTTTAAATCGTATTTAGGAAAATAGAAATCGTAGTCTTGACCTACTTGAAAGTCTTGGGCTTGTGAATTAGCTTTAGGCTTGAATACGATATGGTCATGCTGAGCATATCACATGATTGATTCTTTCATCATGATCAATTCCCCGTCCATCCCCATAGACTGTTGTTTGAGTTCTGAAGATCTTCTGATTGCTTCTTCTACAACATCAGGGTCTTCCGACTGAAGCTGTTCTTCGATTTCCTCTTGGATAGCTACGATAGGTTTCTGGCATATAAGATACAATTCTTCACCTCAAGTAGAATTTACATAGATATCATAATTCTCAGTTAGTGCTTTATGAGCTCAGAGCGTATAGTCAGATATGAAACCTAGATTAGATAGTTCGATAACTTTCTCATACCGAGAGAGTGTTATATTCTTTCGGTGTGGATCGTTTTCTGCATCTTCGTGTGTGACATCGTAGAACGGGAATTTGAATTCATATGGTACTCAATAGAGATTAGGTATGACAAAAGTCCTGAAGTCAGGATTCTCTTTCTTGAACTTCAAGGCGGCTTGTCCATCGAGCACATCGTTCAGATTAGTACCGTCATAGACTAATCATTTAGTGTAATCTCTAGTTAGGTATCAAAGCATTCTCTTGGGTTACTGTTTTAGATTCTTCATATAAATCAGCAAGACAACGTCAACAGTTGGCTGGTCAGACTCACATCGCCGTCCCTAAAAACTGATAAACCAGCTTTCTAAGCTGTGTCACTACCGTCTCGTTCTGGAATGTCGGGTCGGCATTACGGCATTCTTCGGCTGCCGTCAAGGCTACAGCATAGTGCTTGAACTGACACCAGTAGTCGTTGTCGATTTTATAGCGTTCGAAAAAATTACGCTGCAAGTCTCTACGGAGGTCGTAGAGTTCTTGGCGTTCTTTGTTAGCTTGGACAATCTCTTTACGGATGTCTTCGCGCATAGTATCTTTCTCGTCTTGCGTGGCGTCGATCTCAGGAACGTTGTCGTGTTCCTCCATGAGATTCATGATCTGCTCTTCTTTGTGATCAGCCAGAGCAATTAGATTACCTATCGCTAATAGGTAATCTAAGGCTGCGTTACGTGAGGTTTGTTGCATCGTGTTATGTTTATTATTATAAATTATAATGATATTCTATTCTTTATTTTATTATATTCCTGTACTTCATGGATATCTGGAGTTCATCAATTTAACCCCATAGTTTTAGCATAATCATTAAAGTTATTAACTCATAACTTATCTAGAGCTTTTCTTTGTTCATAATACCATTGAGTTGATCCTCAATATTTCTTAGCTTCAGCCCTAAGCTGTTCAGCAGTCATTCATAAATCATTAGCCCATTTAGATTCATTTGTACGAATTGCTTTGCTATGTGGTGTTAGAGCTTCATCTAAAAACTTTTGGTTAGAAGCTTTTAAACGATCTCAGTATGTCCACTTTCTATATGGAACTCATAATTGAGATGCCATGTCTGGAGTGAGCTTCTGTTTTAGAGAATTGTCATAAGAGAACATAGGATGCAAAGGTGTTGTTGTATCTCAGTCTTTTGTCACAGAGAAATTAACTTCTGCGGCATTTGTTTTATATTTAGCCATTCCAGGATTCTCAGCAGCATACGCTCTTTGTTGATATGCTGGAACTTCACGACTCTGATTATACATCCTCTTTGAAAGATTGTTATTTATTTCCACATGCTTAGTAACGTAATCCCTTGCTTCTTTTGCAACAGCATTTTGTTTCGCAGGAGTATCCGCTTTATTAACTTTATCTAATATAGCCTTCCATCATTTCTGTGCTGCCTTAGGGAGTTGCTTGGCTAGCTCTCAGATACCTACTAATGCAGCCGCGTTATCTACTCATACTGGTAGTCATTCTCATATAGCATATGCTATTGAGTCGGCCTGCTTAGGCTGTTGCATCTCTCATTTTAATTGAGAAGCTGCTTTATCTATATTCTCTCTGATCTTAGTTGAGTCTTTACCAGCTAATGCGGCTGTACCTCCAGCTATTCATTTGACGGCTGTTGATCAAATATCTACTATTGGATCTAAAATTACAGATTTAGTTCAGTTGGCTACTCAGTTGAGGAAGTTGGTTACGGCGTTTGCCATGGTTGATTTTGTATTGATGTAAAAGGCACCGTGTATATGTGAGAATAAAAATTACAAAGGCAGGTGTATGAAAGGACAAAGGTTGTGTATGCAAGGAAAAGCACCTGCCGATTTCGAAATTAGCATAATGGCGCATGAAAGGGACAAAACAAAACAGAAACCCGCCTAGCCGTTACCGGTTTAGGACACCATTACAACTAAAGAATAGAAAATTACATAAGAATGTCAAGAGAAAATGGGCGCCTTTAGGGAGTGGGTTTTGGAGGCCGGTTTGGAACTGGGGGGCTAGTTTATCATTTCTTACATACATTGGGGGTTCTACTACTAACTACCTATCTAATATATATATAATAATATATGCGATAGCATATGAGAACTGGAACTATAATAAAAATCGGTATGTAAAAATTTATAGATCTACGGAAAAGGTGGGGCGAAGCCCCACACCCAAAATGATTTCGATCTACTTAGGAGAAATACTTAAGAGTACAAATGAGGGTCGGCGGAGAGAGATTCCGCCGAAATGAAATTTGCTTAGGGAACCTCTTTGGTTCCCCTGCCCTCCAGCCAAAAGAAACTAGACTAGAATAGGCAGACTATAACGACGACGGCGACACGGTTAGAGTACCGGATGACTCCTATGAAAGTAAGGAGTAATGTCTATGTAATTATTGCTATCACACTGATAGCCGTCTTTGTTATTGCTAACAAAGTATGTCAAGCCTTTGCTTATCGCTATCAAAGTAAGTAGAAAAAGTATTTAGTGTTGAAAGTCTAAAAAAATATTATATAATAAATATTGAAAATGTCTAGTATGAAAATAAAAAAAACATTGCTTTAATTTGCAATTAATGAGGAAAAGAATATAAATAGGTATGCAAGAAAAGGACAAGGGAGATTTAACTTGCTAATAGCACTTAGCCCTTAGACTTGCTACCTTAAAAACTTTTAACTTTTAAACAACTAACAACAATGGCTATCGACTTAAACACAGTAAATCCTATCGCCTTTACAGATTGAAAGGAAATTTTAACCGCCTCAAATGGAAGTTTTTATTTAAACAATAGACCAGATGGAAACGGACAAATAGAGGGAGTAATTACTTTTTGTTATAATAAGAAACCAAACGAGGAACTAATAAGAACAGAAGAGGGAAACCTTGAAGAGCTAAACAGGGAACTAAACAACCTCTTAAAACTTGGAGCAGATAATTTAGAACTAAGAGCACAAAGAAACAAGATAAGACACAAAGAAGACTTTTTGAAAATGATAAGGAGCGATAGAGCTTGGAGCGATTACGAATGTTATGGAATAAATGATATTGAAACACTAAACAGCCGAAGACAATTGGCACTATCTTGTAAAAAAAATAATGTATGGAGTATAGCATACAAGACAGGAGCACGTTTCGACTTTTGAAATGGAGAGCCTTGAAATTATAATGAAGATATTAATTTTGAGGAAGATGGTTATTTATTGACTAAGCGGGAACGAAGATACACTTGAAAGGAGAAACAAGAACCAAACGAGAGAAAGGACAATTAAGTCCTTTCTCTTAAAAGCCACTTTACATCTTAATATAGAAATTACAATGCAGAGAATAATGAAAGACAACAAAGCAAAGAGCAGGAACCCTATGAAAGACACAATACCAGCCGCCCCTAAGGGGAAAAAAATGTGAAGTAAAAAGAGATTTACAAGACAACTACCACCGCCAGAGCTTGAAGATATATTATGCTGATACAGAAAAGCCTAGTCATTCACTAGGTTTTTTTAATATCAAAAAAAATTTCGGCAGAGGAAAACCTAGGTTTTCCTCTGCACTCTTTTCCTCTAAATGTTTTTTGTTGTCTTGTGTCTGATTGTCAAAAAGGTTTTGTGTTGTCTCTCATCAAAGGTTACATAGGTATGTGTTTATTCGGACGGCTACCAGATGCACGACAGTCGTCGGCATCTGACAGCCGTCGGCTAAGGTAGTGTTGTCTCTGATCCGCGGGCAAAAGGTGTGGCTGCTAGGGCAGCCACTTCGTGTCCATGCTCACTGTGTTCGCGACAGGCTTCCAGCCTGTCCGCAAAAATTTTATTCTAAAATTTTTGTAGGAATTTTTTTGTCTCTAATCTGTGGAAAAAAAATTACATAAACAAATTTCATTATGTCAATATAACCAGGCGATTTCCGTGTCATTTTTTCACCTACTATATACACTTTCGTTCGCTGTGTCAATGATTTTTTTGCTTCATTTTTCCAATTTTTTTGAGGTTTATTTCGGTATAAATATTTTTATCTGTACGATTTTTAACATAGTTCCCAGTTTCCATATGATAAGTAATATAATTTTTTTTATAGTGAAATAAAGGTTAGAGTATTGTACATATTAGAGTGTTTTTTTATTGGATTATCTAGTCCAATTTTGTCAAACTTTTTTTTGACAAAACATACCCATAAAAAATCGTGTTTCATAGAAACATACACAAATGTTTATTTCATTATAATTTTTTTTATATTACTTATTAGTTCTCATCTAACATATCATATAAAAATAATATATATAAATATATTTATAATGAAATAAATAATAAAAAAATAAAAAATCAGATTAAATATTTCTATTGACAAATCATTTTTTTCTACCCCCAAAGTATAGAAAAAATTGTATTTCGAGCGACACCCGGAATTTGAAATCCCAGTTCAGAAGCCAACCTCATTTCCAACTGTGTAAAGATATTTTTTGACAACCAACTAACTACAGATTTGCTTATGTAATTTTTATAATTTGTAAATATAAATAAATTTATATTAACAATTTAATAATATGTCTAGCCAAAAAAAATCACAAGAAAGAATGGAAAAATTTTTGGCGGTACCCAACCACCAAAACTTTTTCTCATTCTTTCAATGTAATTTTTCTTGTCTAGTAGTGTTGTCTGTTTTGGTTGTCGGACCCATTCAGGGATCCGCCAACCAACTGAGTTCGTTCCTACTCAGACTCTCCCCAGCGGTGTGACAACCCCCGTGGTTTTCACACTTTCCGGAGACGGCACCTCTAGTGCCTCAAATGGAAGGGCGCTCGCGCGCCCCACACCCCACTCAGGGAAACCCCCTCTCCTGTGGTTTCCCTGAACCCCCTTCCGGTGAGAAAGTCGGCGGGACAAGGAGTGTCTGCCAACACTTGACTCAGCAGACACATCGTTATTGATTTGGTTTTCTTTCCAAGAAAACCGCCCGCCTTGCCACAATCCGTAATGAAAGTAAAGAGAAGCAGGGGCCGTCCCTAAAGGGCACCCTCCCCTGTTCTCTTGACTTTCAAAACTATTTTGTGGCAATATTAAAAGTGTTATTTTTTAATAACATTTTTATTCTTTAAACATTATCACAATGTTAAATCTAGAAAACATTTCAACAGAAAAATTCCCAGCTAAAAAGGAATTTCTTATCTGTAGTAATTGAAGCTTCACCATTTCTGAGAATGGTATTGTTAGGTTTACTTATGCTAAGAAGCCTAACAAAGAACTTATTCGTTCAGAGAATGCTAATCTTCACGAGCTTAACAAAGAGCTTAAATGTGCTATTAAATCTAAAGCGGATATGTATGAGCTTAGAAGTATCAGAAGTAAGATAGCTTCTAAAGAAAAATTTATTGAAGTTATTTCTAGGGAAATGGTACCAGCACAATATGAATGCCGAGGATTAGATAACGAAGTAGCATTCAAAATGTTTCAAGAGCTTGCTAAGAAAGCTAAGAGTAATAATGTGCGAAGTGTAGCTTATGCTACAGGGCTTAGGTTTGAAGAAGAAGAATGTCCTAATGAAGACATTGAGTTCAACGACCCAGACGGAATGCTAATTACTTATCGGGAGTGGCATTACACAGGGAAGAAGAGTTTAAGAGAGGCCGAATAGGCTTCTCTTTTTTTTTGTTATTAGCAATAGGTATATCAAAATAAATTACAAAGAAGAATGGATAAAATCTTGCGGGTCCCCAACCCACAAGATTTATATCTCATTCTTCTGATTGTAATTTTATTTTGTTATCGTGTTGTCTAGTAGCTATGTGGCTACTACTTTGGATCCTACTATGGCTACTACTTTGACTAGCCGTGTGGCTAGCTGAGGATATATATGTATATATTATATAATGTAGGTAGAGGATTATTCACACCGAATGGTAGGTTCATAAAGGAGAGAAAGAAAAATGAAATGAAATGAAATGAAATATAAATGAAATAAAAAAAATGAAAATAAAAAATAAAATGAAATGAAATAAAATAAAAATAAAATGAAAATAAAAAATGTTTTATATTATATATGAATTATAATGAAAGATTTTGTACAAGTAATTACACTATTGAATGCAATACATCTTCCAGAAGAAATGGATTGTGTATATTATATTGAAGATAATGAAGTGAAGGTTGAAACATTTGGTTGATATGAAATAGTATGTGAATGTAATGATAGTTGATATGAATATCTGAATGAAAGATTAAATGAAAGATTAAGATTGTTTAAAGATACATATGAATTGAATTAATGTTTTAGATTTTAATATATATTATTATGTTGTATGAAGTATTATTAAATCCAATGAATAAGTTAGTCGCTGAAGTTATTACTGAAACATCTGATAACTTGAATGAAACTACACTTGAAACATTAAAGATTTATAGAGTGTATTGACAATGAACATTGAAAGAGAAATCGATTTTATTATATGAAGCACAATGTGTTGACGACGAATTTGAAATTGAAGATATCAAATGATTAGTTGATGCATTTGTTCCATTTGAAAAATAGGTTTTTATTTTATAATATATATACTATGTCTTACGAAAAAGAAAACAGCAACTACGAATTCCTACTTGAATGGAGTGACCCAGTTCCATTCACAGGTTATGGATTGGAGAATGGTGCAAGAAGAGGTACTTGGCAAAGAGGTTATACATTCTTCCTTGACGAGTATGATACAAGAGAATGAGTTCATTGTATTGATTTGAGAGTAGTGCAACCGCATACTTGAAGTGATATATTGATTGATACATATGATACATATGAACAGCTTGAAGATAGTTTGTTCCTTATATTACAATTTTTATGAACTGTATCACCAGTGTTACACATAGAGGATTAATTTCCTCTATGTAATTTTTATATAATAAAACAACCACTATGAAAGACTACGAAGCACTTGGTATGTATTGAATACTAGTAGGTATTTGTTGATTTATCTTCATTTGATTATGAGTATGGAAGTGATTTTTCATACCGCTTGGCATCACCACTTGGTGAGTGTCAATGTATATATTGTTTTATGTGATATCACATAAGGATTTTTAATTACTAATTCAAACCGCAATGATTAGACTATGAACACCAGACGATTACTTACCATCTCACCAATTCGAATGGTGAGAACCTGAAGACCTTAGAGGTAATCAATGTAGCAAACCTAATAAAGGTATTGTTAATTGATATAGACAAGCTTTAGTCAACCCGGATACTAGGAATAGATTATTCCTTGAAGAATCTATATCATATGATAAATGATTTATGTGAAGCAGATTAAGATTACTTGTAATGGATTGAATGACTTGAAGAATTTCATCTATTGCACAAGTAATGTCTAGAGAAGAAGCTGAACATTTGATTGATGTAATCATAGCTTATGATAATTGAACTAATGATACAATAGTATATGACGAACATTGAAAAGCTATTGATATAGAATAATAATTTATATGGATTATTCATACCGAAATGCAGAACATAGAAGAATTACAGCAGACAGCAGACGAGCTTAAGGAAGCTAGAGATAATTCCGAAGACGAAGACGATTGGAATTATTATGATTATAAATTGCTTAAGGTGTTAAAAGCAATTGAAGATTTATAGTTTTTTATATTTCTAAATAATATTAATATGATAAATTACAGAAGTTATTGGATAGTACAAAAAGGTACTAACTCATTTTTAATCCTTGATCAGGATAAAATGCCAGTGGATATTCAAACTACATTATCGAAGAGTAAACATCTTATTGATGTGATACTTGATTCAACGGTATCATCTACAACAATAGAAGATATCAATGAACTAGAAAATCTATGTTAAGGTTTTTATATTTCTAATATAATATCACTATGAAAACAATTACAGCATTGAAACCTAAATTGGTTTCAGCCAAAGAGATTGCAGATCTCAAAACAAAATTCTGAAAATTAAAAACAACGGTGTCTACCTACACAACAAAGTATGGTACACTATGTACATTGTATACTTTCTGGCAATGAAAGGAGAAGGCAGGACAGTTCCATGATTATTGATACTGAAAAGTATTCAAAGACTTTGTACATAAATTGTATTATACAGACAATGAGAATTGGCTGGATAATTAATCCAGCCTTGTAATTTTATTTGTTTAATTCAAACCGAATGATGGAACAATCAGAAAAAGATATCGCATCTGAGATTACAGATATACTTATGAAATGTTATCATGCGATCTGAGATAGTGATACAACTAATGAAGAGATTGATAATATTCATAATGAATTGAAGAAGGCATGCAGACTTATCCATAATTGATTGTGAGAAGATGCCCAAATATATCTATCCGCACTTGCATCACCTGAGATTAAAGATAAGTGATCAGCATGGCCTGTGTTTGTTAACATGGTATTGCTTCAGTATATTATCTCAATGATCCATAATGAACTAGAAGACGATGATCAACCCGAAGAAGACAATTCACTCAAGAAACTTTTTACATTCAATGAATAACAATGAACATCATAGATTTACCACAACCAGATCGAGAACATTTTAACAGTGATCAGGAATATTATTTGCAAGATGTCAAGTCGTGATTAAAGGCATGGTATTATTATACAGTTATGGACTACCTAAAATGATACACACCACTTGATCTTGATAAAGAAACTTATCTTGCAAATATAGAAAAGTTTTATAATATATATGTACAACATTGTATAGACCATAACATCGTTGCAATGCCAAGGAGGGAAGCTTTCGAATGAAAGGAGATCCAAGAGATCCTTGAGAGATGGAATGATGTATATGCATATACAGAGTTTGATCCTGATATTAAAGTTAAAATCAAAGACCTGGAAAGTAACGATGCCTAATCAAAAAGAAGTTACTTCCCAGCACTGGAGCTGATGACTACCGTGCTGGTGTATGGATGGACAAAGCCTAAAGCTTTGAACATTCCATTTGTATAAGCGGACATGATGCAGTTTTAATTCTTAATCAATAAAGACCATGGCTTGTTGAAGAAAGAAGAAAAGCTGAGGAAAGAGAAAGTAGGATTACTTTCCCTTTCGATGGATAGAGTAACTCTAAAGGTTATGATATCCAGATTTGTTTTTCATTGTGGTAAAAGGTAAAAGAGTAAATCTTGAGAATGTCGTAACCGTGAGGCCGACAAGGGTTTCTGTATCCTTCATGGTTCTCAAGATTTATGTCTGAGAGATCCCTAAAGGGTTGATCAGGCAAGGTAGTAAGTTGTAAAAATCCTTGACCTAGATAAGTCTTTTGGTTGTTTGGCTTATCTAGGGTATGGTTGTCTGTCCCTAAAGGATAAGATAATCTATCATTATTATTTTGCAGAAACTAACAATTAGCCAGACGGTATGTCCCACTCATACCGCTTGGCTTTTTGTAATCTTTTATTCTTAATTGAACCGACAATGTATACAATCAAAGCACCTAATGGAGACAAACTAACAGTTGAATTAAAGTATTGATCTTATGCAGATAATCATAATCTGTATATAGGATTAGTAGTTGATAAAGATTATGAAGATCATGAAGTGTTTAAATGAGAACCTTGGTGTGATCTCACAGTTAATATAGGTAGTTTATTACCTAATGAAATAGCATTAGATGTAAATAATTTTCCTGATGCATTAGAGTTTGTAAAAGAAAATAATATAGCAAACTTAATAAGATATACTACATCAGGATTTGTAAAGTATCCTATTGTAAGATTTACAGATGAATTCTTTAGAGAGAATTCATTACATATATTAGCACAGTGTTAATAAAACATAGTCGTTGTAGATAGTGGTAACGACGATGTCTTATTATATCTTTTATAATCTTATACCGAACACATGTACACAAAAATTAAGAACATTGCTATTGTAATTTTATTAGTAATCATTGCTTGATTATTAGTAGTTGCATGCACAAGAAAAGCTTGAGCTGTTGATCCTCAAGATGAACAAGCTAAAGCATTAATGGATGAAATAGATTACTATAAATATTTGCTTGAGTATGAGAAACAAGCTTGAGAAGATTTCAGAACAAAAGAAGTTGAATGCTGAAAAGCATTGAAAGAACTTCATAGTAAATGAGTTTATGCTAGAGCTGAACAAGAGATAGCTAAACAAAAGATTAATGAGTTATCAGGATTGTCGGGTTTTATTCAGCAGAGCCAACTGCAGTAACAAACCCAGAGCCTGAACAAACCGAAGTGTCTGAGGAAACCAAAGAGCAAATAACAAAAGTGCTTGAAACATTTGATCCTACACCAGTGACAACAGAAGAACATAACTGAGTGAAGATCATACATGAATGATTTTCAAAAGACAGTGAAGTTCAGGCGATGGTTCAATATGCTTATGATGTATGATGAATGGAGCTGGTTAAATTAATTGAATGTGAGAACTGAAATTGGAACCCAATGCTTCAATCATCAGTAGTTAAGAATTGAGTAAGAGAACCATCATATGGATTATGTCAGATTCATAAGAAATATTATCCACATATCATTAATGATCCGAACTTCTGGAGTGATTGGAAAGTTCAGATAGATTATTGTAAACAGTTAATGGATAATGGAACTAGCTTCTATGGACCGACAAGAAAGATTAAATGACAGTATTGTTATAATTATGTTGAAAGTCGTTTTACTTTTGTAGAATAAATAACTATGTTAATTCAATGTTATAAACTACCGCAAGTTGAATACAAATATGTTTCATCATTAGATGAAAATGATTATGTAATTATAATTAAAAGACTTATTGATTGATCTTGATCTAAAGTAAAGTGTGATTACTACGATACTGAATGAGCAGGATTAGAAGTATTGTCTTTAGGTAATTGAGAACATAGAGAAATTATTCAAGCTAATGATATAGAAGATTGTCCAACACTTAAATGATTTTATATCGTAAGAGAATAGATATGGATCTACCAATGACAGTTAGAGAATTAAACCGTTTTATCCAAATCCAAATGGAGAAATGAAATGGTGATAAACATGTCTTTATATCATCAGACGATGAGTGAAATGATGTACATTGATTGTATTATCAGTTCAGTAAATTTGATGAAGATGATTGGTATAAAGAAACAGTAGAGGATGCAGGTTGCACCCTTGATAATAGTATCTTATTATGATAAGATAGTTTTTTATTTTTTATTCTAAACCAGAATGAAACTAAACCAGAAAGAAATCAACATGTTAGCACAAACATTAGTTGATGACATTTATGATCAAAACAAATTCAGAGAACTTGCAGAAGCTGAAGGAAGGAAAGCTTATGAAAAGTTCTTGAAAAGAAAAGAAGTCAAGGAGATGATTACTTTTCTAAAGAAACATGAAGAGGTTAATTACCTTGAACTTGATAGTAAGTTCCTATGAAAAGATTGGAGCTGTAATAGCTGTTGAGATTTTTATTTTGGTTATGCATCAAACAATCTTAGGTTTTGATTGGATAATAACAATGGTGTCTTAACAGGTTTCATGAACTGAGCATCAAAGAAGTTCCCTAGTAGACACGAAATAGAAAGAAAAGTAAGAACCGAATTAACATATAGAATGTTATGAGGTGAGGAACTTAAAGATGTAATTGATTGATTAAAGAATTCTATCAAGAAAGAATTTAAATTGTAATTAGATTACAATGAACCAAACCGCAGTAGACCAAAAGATGCGAGAAGAACTTAATGCTAAATATAAAGATAGAGTTAATGAATTGTGTCACTGAGATTTGAATGTGATCGATTGAAAGATCATCATCACAAAGTGGTGATGATCAAACAATCGTATCATATTTCCAGATGAAAACCAATTAAGTATGTATCTTGATTGAGTTGAGTGACAGGTGCATATAAGTCAACGAGCACAATACCAAGAAGATTTGAAACATATAATATATAAATGTAATTATTATATTAAAGAGATTAAAGCCAATCCTGAATATTTTAGTGATGATCGAGATGTAGATATCATTACAGCATTTCAAAGTACTAAAGATATTTTATCTAAGTATGTAAATTAAGATGTTAAAACCTAAAGAAGAAATGATTAGTAAAGTAACAGAAATGTGTCCAGCATTTCCTATATATCTTTCATGAGAAGAAATGGAAAATATCTTATTCGAATGTAATGAATGAGATATGGACTTCTTTATAGAAGAACTTATATCATCAGCAGGAAGTTGAGACTGATCATTGAACATATCATACTTTGATGATAATGCTTGATGTATATGTCTTGTTCAAGATGTTGATTACAATATGCAATTCAATTCAGCTGAAGATGTAGTAGCTACTATATTATATTGGCAAGACAGAGTTAATTATTTTAAAGCAAAATTTTTACAACTTAAAAAAGATTAAGATGGTAACAAAAAGAGAAGCACTTGATGCAGAACTAATTGATAATACATTTCCACAAGACTTTACAATAGCAGATATGTTTTGAATATCAGCTATTAAAGATACATATGAAAGAGCTTTTAATGAGTGGAAAGATGATATCAAATATATGACAGCATTGTCAATGGCATTAAACCATAAGATATTTGAATGGTATCATAAGGATAAAAAGACAGCACAAGTATATAATGATTTGTTTATTGAATGTGATGATTACATTCATGAGAACTTTAAGTGAGATGATCTCACATATTATTTTAGAGTTACTGATTAACAATATGGAAGGACGAAACATGAAAGTCAAAGACTTACTTAATGCACTTAAACAATATGATCCTGAAGCATGAGTTACATTAAGATTATGGCATCATGAATATGGTGTAGATACTTGATGTACTGATAATTACATTCTCAATATCTATCATTATACATATGAAGATGAAGAGACAGGATGAGAAGTTACAAGTAAAGATATTGTTTTAGATCTTGATGTAAATTAAGATGAAGGTTAAAGACCTAATAGAAAGATTACAAGATTGTAATCCAGATGCAGAAGTAAGTATATGATATAACGATACATATACAGATACTGTAAAACATATTATTAAAGTAGAACCTATTGATAAGATACATAACGAAGCAGTTGTTTATATCTTTAACTACTGATGAGATGAAAAAGAAAGAACTTCTTGAAGCTTATAATAAATTGTTAGAAGAAAAGTTAGAAAGAGAAAGAAGAGATAATGAAGAATTTATGGACTTTCAATATGATCAAGAGAAAAAAGAAATGTATATGATTACATATAAAAAATGATATCCTAAAGATTGGAAGATGTATGTATTTACTTATTGATGAATAGATACTTATTGAAGATTGATATTTAATGATAAGTGAGAAATGATAACACCTGTTTATAATGATAAATAGAATACAAATGAAAGTAAAAGAACTTATAGAAAAACTAAGTAAAATAGATTGAGATATGGAAGTATATATTGATGATTCTGAATACTGACCTTGAACATTTGATTATATAAGAAAATGAATAAAAGCTGAGTTTGAATGAAACTGATATACACTAATTTATTCATACGATTTGAAAGATATAGTTAATACGAGAATGTCTTGGAATGAAAGAGGTAAACCAATAGTATCAGAAAAGAAAATAGTAATTCTAAGTGATTGGTGCTTAGAAGATAAATCAGATTTATTTATTTAATTAAAGTAATGAAAGCACCACTACGAATGCAGATAATAATGTTTATATGAAGTATATGTCAGATTTTATTATTTATTTATATACTATGAAAGTAAAAGAATTAATTAAACAGCTTCAGGAATATCCTGAAGATATGGTTATTCAAATCCAGATATATGAAAGTGATGATCATTTTGCTTGATGAGATTATGAATATTATGATCCTGATCTTAAAGAAATGTATAAGGATGATGATGAATGACAACATAAATTTTTAGTTATATATTAATTACAAACCGAAATGCACTTTGCAATGACCGTAGCTTTGCCAGAAGGTGAATCAGTTTGAGATTTACTTGATCCATTTTGTGAATCAATTTATTCATGGCACGAGGATTGATCAGTAACTTGACCAGATTGAAAAGTATATCCTGAATGAGACTTTGCACAATATACTTTTTATGATTGGTTATGTTTATGATGAAGACGAGATGGATATATCAAATGAAAGAGATGAGCATATCCAGAGATAGCTTTTGATCTTTGAGAAAAAGATAAGAGATATCCAGAGATAGATTGGAAATGGAGATGATCAGCTTTCATTAAGAAGTATATCAAATGATTTGGTTTTGATAAGAAGCTTAGTAAATATCCACAAACATATTCATACTTCGATCAGAACTATCTTGATGAGAATTGAGAACTTGATAATTATCCTGAGAGATTTAATTACATCAAGAAGAGATGAGAGACACGAGAACAAAATGAATATGATGAAGCAGCTTATCAAAAAGAAATTAAGGAACGAGAGAAGAGAATTAAGAAATGGTATAACAGTATACCAGATGATTATGTAATTTATATTATTGACTATCATATCTAATGAAAAACTTTTTAGACGATCAATATATATTTGATGCAGTTGAAAAACTTACAGCAGAATTAGATGCTTCTGATTATAGAGAAGAAGAAGTAGCTAATAAGATATATGAAATGTTTAAAGTAGATCATATTGAAGCTGGTATTTATACAGCTTTATGATTTTTTTGAACAGCTTGATTTATGGCAGGTGATTGATGATTAATGGATCGGGAAATCACTAGAGAACCTGATCATTATTGTTGTGTCGCTTGATGATTTGATTTCGAATCATATCGATCACTTAAACTTACAATGAAGTTCTTAGATGAAATAACAAATGTTTTATTTAAGTATGACAAAATATCAGAATGAAACATACAGACAGACGATATCAAAAAAGAATAAAAGCTATCATGGATCCATGTATAGCAGTGTTGAAACAAACACATTTACAAGATGATTTAAACTTATGATATCTAACAAGAAGCTGGTGTACAGCTAACAGTAGATGAGTAGTATTAGAAGTATATTGACAAGATAAAGATAGATTACATTGGAGTGTTAACTTAATTGAATGTTATGATATGGAAGATATGTTAGTGATCTTAGAAAGAATAAGTATCATACCAAAAGTTTTAGATTTATATGCAGACCGACATGCCAGAGCAACCAGTAGTTATAGAAATATTT
>Ga0310691_10000394_pt1 | contig 86056 bp, 73 predicted proteins | sample 176DNAGHGlowgp2_FD_203887 | JGI IMG/M metagenome (GOLD analysis project Ga0310691, IMG submission 203887) | Sheep rumen microbial communities from Palmerston North, Manawatu-Wanganui, New Zealand - 1766 DNA GHGlow gp2 (v2) (version 2) | ecosystem: Host-associated > Mammals > Digestive system >...
TGGAATCTCTATTTTCAGGATTAAAACAACGAATTAGAATACATAGATGACTAAAAAAAGAGAGAAAACTCAAATTAATAGATAGTTTTCTCTCAAAATAGCCACACAAAAATGCATATTAATCCTTAATTTATAATAAAAAAGCCAGCTTCTGCTGGCTTTTTTGTTTATCTATGTTTTTTATATTTTCTTTTCTAATCTATGTAGATGATAATATCACAATCAGATTGTTCATAATGCGAATATTATATTCATTATGATTGCTCAGATGGTAGTCATTTTGAGTGATAAATTGATATCTAGTGCCTTTAGATGTCAGTCTAATACACAGAAGACTATAAATGATAGTAATACTCCAAATATGATGGCTCATGCCAATAATATTCATAATATGAGCATAAATCATTGATTTGCTGTCCAAGTATCAGCTCACAACAATTTTTTCAACTCGATATCTTTGTAGAATGAGTAGAAGAAATTTGTGAGTAAATGTTGTGTGACATTGAATATGCTGATTGCTACTATGATAGATATCAATATTAATGTAATCTTTATTGTATCTATAGTATCCAATACTCTCAATGATCTATTTTCTTGTTGTACTAGTGTGGCTGACTTATCTACATCCTTTGAATTCATGATAATATCTTTGTTTGCTACTATTACCGTCTTCATAGCTTCATATTCTCTCTTGTTGTTAAACATGACATATAATGTAGATGGTAATGGATTATCAATTCAGAATTTCTCAAAATTGCTTGTAAGTTCTGGAATTTTGTTTTCTAAATATTCAAATGCTTTGTCTTTTGCTGTGTATTGTACTTGTAGTCATTCTTTTTTCAATGAATCAGTGATATTTATGATCCTTGTGGTTAATTCATCTCTATCCAATCATTCATCTTGGATATAAAAGTAGATTCATACTTTGTCGGCTGCAATATTTTCAATTTTTTCTGTGGAAAGTGTGGTACCAAATATTATATTAAACACGAAAAAAAGCCATCCTAACAACAATCATGTGAGTATAAATTTAAATGGATTTGATTTGAATGTCTTTTTTACATCTTCTATTGCAAGTTTTTTCATTTTATTTGAATGTATATAAAGTTTTAATCAAACATTTTTTGTATTCTGACAAATTCTTCAAACAGACTGATTTTATTTTCGTACTGTTTGATATCTTTGTCGATAGTAATCAATTTATCTTGATTTTTATAAAAATATTTAATCATATTTGAAGCTTTTTCATATTTATGTTCTAATATGTAGATTTCTATTAGGTTGAATATTACTTCTGCATCTTTGTTGTTTAGTGAAAATGAATCTCTGAGGAAATTAATTCATTTTTCTCTATTTCCATACCAGTATTCACATAATCAATAACATCTCAGGATTTCGTGATTTTCAGCATTAGTCAGAATTAGTGCTTTTTGTAAAAAGGTCTTTGCTTCTTTTCGATTATTTTTTTCCATTTCCAAAATACCTTTGATATATAGTCACAACGGATCGTTTAGATCTTTTTTTGAATTATAAAAATCAACAGCTTTTGTAGCTTTGTTGATTTCTCATGACCTATAGTATATATCTGCTACTTGTAGTAAAGCATCTTCATTTTGAGGGTCTTCACTCAATATAGAGTTTACCATCTTCATGGCCTCATCAAATTTTCTTTGGCTTTTTAATTTTTCTACTTCGTCCAATACTGATTCTGGAATGTATTTAATCATGTCGTTCATATTAGATATAAAATTTGTAATATTATAATACACCATTTCATTCCAAAATACAAATTTTTGGCTATTTAGTTGAATATTTAACTTTACATTATCTCAAAAATATTATTTTTATTCTTTTCATATTGTGATTTGTATATCTTTTTTATGTTCTCATCTGAGTATATTCAATATTATTTGTTTTCATACCTTGTATGTATATAGATTGTACATGAAATTATTGTATGTCACAGGTATATTGTTTATTCAGACTATGATGTCTCATACTTGTAACTCTGTATTGCTAGCAGGAGATCATTCGATTATATTGGTAATCTTTACTGAAAAATCTGAATCAGTATATTCAATTCATAGACTTGGTCTGATTATCTGTCAGCTCTCTTTGATACTTGCTAATGTCTGATTTACAAATTCTTGGCAAATAGGTAGTGCATAGGATGCTGAATATTCTATGTTGTCTATAGCTGTATTGATTCATACGACTTCTCAATTTAGATTTATCAGTGGTCATCCGCTAAATCCTCATTCTATTGATGTGCTATTTTTGATTAGTCATACATATATATTATTGTTGTTTTGTATTTCAAATTTTTGGTTGTTTGAGTTTATGATTCATCATTTTACTATATATTCATTTATTTCAGGATCATTTTTTATGGCAAAAACTATGTCTCCAATTTGAGCAGGATTTTCCATGGTGACTATAGTGGCAGGTATTGTTCATTCTTTTGCCTTGATTTTTAGTATTGCTATGTCCAATAAATTATCCAATCGAATTTTGTCTATAGAATATGATTGTCATTGTAATTCTGCTCTATAGCTTGTCTTTTCATTTGATGTCACTACATGCTTGTTTGTTATTAGGTATCAATCTTTACTTATCACTATAGCATTTCATTCCAATGATTCTACTGTCTGGATTTCTTTTTCTTCTCATTCTTCATTTTCTACTATTGAACCTACTGTCTTGATGGCATATATAGCGGCGATACTATCTTTGCTTGAATTAATATTGTTTTTTATATCATTTTGTAGCGATGAAAGACTATTTGTTTTGTTGTTTCATGGTGTAATATCAATTAGAGAGTCTGATTCTCATCAATTGATAGTTTTTTCGAGTTTATTTACTTTTAGTGTAAGATAAACTAATCAGCAAATAAAAACAAATATGGTTACTGATAATAATATATTTTTGAATTTTTTCATAGTTTTTTTATTATTCTTTCGTTGGATGTAAAAATTATTCTTCAGTATTTTCTATTTCATCAGAATTTTCTTCAACATCGATTTCATTATCAACTTCTTCATCAATTGCTTCTTCTCATTCTTCATTATTGTCTGTTCATTCTTCGTTTGTGGCTTCTCAGATTTTTACTCAAGCATCGTTGAATAGACTTGATTGATGAATCCTTTCTGCTTCTTTTTCTGCTTTTTCTCTAGCTTTCCTCTCCTCTTTTCATTTTAAGTTTTCTTCTTTCTCTTCCCAAGGTCTGTATATCAATTCTATATCTTTATTTACTATTTTCCTCAAATCTGCATCAGGCATATCTAAATGAACATCATTTGAGTGAAGTGTCTGTATTGTTCAATCAGTGAATCTAATCCTGATTGCTCATTCTTCGATACTGATTCATCATTCTAATTTGCAATTTCATGTAGCCCAGATATCTCATTTTCTAGCTCTCTTTCGAATCCTCAAATCTTCAAGATTTAGTAATTTTGCATCTCTGGCATTGTGCAACAATAAGAATGGTTCTCATTGATGTAAGAACATATTTGAAACTTTGTCTCATTCTTGTAGATCTATAGCTTTTACTCATCCGGCAGTCTTTCACATTGGTCTGATATCTGTCACTGGGAATAATAATCCTCGACCTTGTTCTGTGATGACAGCTACATTATCTCCATCTGAAACTGGCAATACTGTAGCAATTTTTTCTCCTGGTTCTAGTTTCATCACAATTGTAGGGAATTTCTTGAATTTCAACAATAAATCTTTGTTTATCTTTTTAATATTGTTGTTTTTGGTAAGGAATAACAGATGGTCGTAATTGTAATGTAGAGTATTTGTAAATACTATATTTCATTTTAGTCCGAATTGTTCTCTGAGGTCGAGAGCATTTTTTGCCATTGTGAATTGTCATAGGTCTTTTAGTCTTTGTACGACTAATTCTCAAAGATCTGTGATGACAATTAATTTGTCTTGGTTGTTTGTGTATATTAAATCTAATGTCTCTTCTGGAATTGATACAATCCTTGATTGATACAAAACTCTGATTGTGTGATCATTTCAAACTCGCAAGATTACATCTTCTTTTACTTTGTCTGCTGCTTCTCTATAAGCTTTCAAACTACTTCAAATGCTGTAAACACTCAAATCTTCTGATAACTCTGTCCTTCTTGGGTCTCAGTATTTATCTTTGATATATCTCATCTCTTCTTCTACTACTCCGTCAAGTTTGATTGGATCATCTATAATTCATTGTAAGTATTCGATTAATTTTGTTTTCTCATCGATTTCATCTACGATCCTCTGAATTTCTAATCATACCAAAGATTGTAATCTCATCATCAAGATATATTCAGCTTGTGGTTCAGAGAATTCGAATTTATTCATCAAATTTTCTTTTGCCTCTTGTTTTGTAGATGATTTCTTGATTGTTTCTATTACTTCATCGATGATATCTATAGCTTTTTTCAATCATTCTAGGATATGTAATCTATCTTTTGCTTTTTGTAATTGGTAAACTGATCTACGATAAACGACATTTCTCCTAAATGTGACAAATTCCATCAAAAGATTTTTGATATTCAATGTCCTTGGCTGTAATCATTCATCTACCAATGATACATTGTTTATGTTGAAATTTGTCTGTAATTCTGTCATTTTGTAAAGCTGTGCTAGTATAGCATCAGGCTCTACACCTTTTCTCAATTGTACTACAATCCTTACTCAGTCTCTATTTGATTCATCTCTGATATCTGTGATTCATTCAATTTTCCTATCTACTACTAATTCTCAAATTCTTGAAACTAATGAAGATTTGTTTACTCCATAAGGAATTTCTGTGATTACGATATTTTTTCATGATTTTATCTCTTCAATTTTGTGCTTTCATCTCACGATAATTGATCCTCTACCCTTTTCATATACTTCTTTGATCCTATTGGAATCAAAAATAATTCATCATGTAGGGAAATCTGGTCACTTGATGATTTCCATGATTTCATCTATTGAAACTTGATATTTTCATATCCTCATATCTCATGTCTCTGGATCTGCCACTTCACAATCTTTTCATTCTTTATCAATAAGTAAAAGACAGGCATCAATCACTTCGCAAAGATTGTGTGGAGCCATATTTGTGGCCATACCTACAGCAATTCACATAGTACCATTACACAAATGATTTGGAAATTTAGTAGGCAAAACGATTGGTTCTTTCAATGTTCCATCAAAATTATCTCTCCAATCGATAGTGTCTTGATCGATATCAGCAGTCATTTCTTCAGCTAATTTTGTCAATCTAGCCTCAGTATACCTCATGGCAGCTGCTCCATCTCAGTCCATACTACCGAAGTTTCACTGTCCATCTACCAAAGGATATCTCATAGCCCAAGGTTGAGCAAGTCTTACCATAGCTTCGTAGATAGAACTATCTCCATGTGGATGGTATTTTCACATCACATCTCAGACGATTCTGGCAGATTTTTTGTGTTTTCCGCTATAAAAATTTTTCATATCGTACATACCATACAGTATCCTCCTGATTACTGGTTTACATCAGTCTCTGGTGTCTGGCAAGGCACGAGAAATGATTACTGACATAGCATAATCAATATATGACTGTGATAAGTCTTTTTCCAAAGGAATTTGTACAGTTTGTCATCAAAAAATGTTGTTTGTCTCTTCTGCCATCAAATTTTTATTAAAACTCTAAAAACTATGTGAAAACTTCACATATCCTTGTTTTTATAGGAATTTTGTGCTAGATTTCAAGTTGAAATCACCCCTAACCCCTCGAGCTCCGATAAGTCGGAGTCCCGCAAGGCGGGAAAAAAGAGGGGAATTTTTCTTGTTTTTCCCTTTTTTGAAGCGATGCTGAATGGAATGATACGGAGAATTTTTGCCTTTTATTGTTTAAAAATCCCCACCCCTGCGCGACTAAAAGAAGTCCCGATCCGTCGGGAGGGAGCCCCTTTCAGTAAAGGGGCACAAAGAGCGAATAAATTGTCCTCCTTTTTACCGCGCCCGGCTTTAGCAGGGAAGGAGGTGGCCGAAGGCCGGAGGATTTTTTGTAGTATATATTTGCCTTCGGCGACCTACTTTTGTCTACCAGCGACAAAAGTAGGCAAAAACGCCTCTTCAAAAAATTTTTCAGTCATACTTTCCGTTTGTTGATTCACTTAAGAAAACGGAGAATCGTTACATCCGATTCTATTGGTCAGCTTTGGCATATTAATATCAGTAATTTCAATGCAATCTGACGAATGAAAAATTTTTCGGCTCTTTCGAGCCGTTTTTTTGATTTTTTGTTGTTTAAATATTCATATTATTGTCCTCCTTTACTTAAAGGAGGTGGCCGAAGGCCGGAGGATTTTTATTTTTTATTGTCTAAAAATCCCCTTGGCTTCGCCGTGTCCCCTTTCATAAAGGGGAACAGATTCTTAGTCTAATTTTTCCATTTTTAATCGGGCTTTCATGAGTCGGCGGTCTGGGATGATGCAAGAAATGAATTGCATTCATTTTGAGTAAATGCTATATAGTGATAAGTCTTTTCATTTTTTTGCATCTGAAATAGCTTTTTGTACTACTCTCTCTGGATTTACTGTAGGCTTGTAGATCTTTGGGGCTTTTTTGAGTCAAATATCCCCTACTTTCATGAAATTAGTTTTTATCCAGATTGGGCAAACTGCTGTCACAGAGACTCATCTTTCTTTCAGTTCCATATTTAATGCTCTGGAATAACTTTTGACAAATGCTTTGGTAGCTGCATAGTTATTTATATATGGCAATGGTTGGAAGCTGGCTGCTGAAGCGATATTGATAATATGGTCTCATTTGTGCATAAATGGAGTGCAGATGTAGCACATACTCACCACGGCTTTGATATTTAAATCAATCATATTCAGAGAATCTTCAAGCGGAATCTCATCACTTGCTCAGAATTTTCCATATCAAGCATTATTCACGAGATATTTGATTTCGTATTTTTCTTCTTTTAATTTTTTTGAAAATTTGATTATTTCATTGTGTGATGAGAGATCTATAGTATATGGGACAATCTTGTCTCAATATTCTTTTTTTAGTTCGTTTAGTTTGTCTGTACTTCTGGCAAGTATTCGGATTTGATTTAAATCTTTTTCTTTGATTAGGTTATCTACAAAGATTTTTCATAATCCTGAACTAGCTCATGTAACGATAGCAATTTTCATTTTTTGTGGTTGGGTTGATAAATCTATATATTATGAAATAATGGAAATTATAAGGCATAAAGCAAATTTGACTTGAGAGATTTTTCTTTCTTCAAGTTCTTTTGCAAGAAATGTTCATGGTTGGTTTACTATATTCAATCTTTTATTCATTTTGATATTTTTAAACTAAATATTTTTCTTCATCTTTTAGTAATTCCGAAATCTTTTTATTAATTCTTTTTGTCCTGGCTTTTCATTCCGAAGAGCATAAATATGTAGCAACTCATTTATCAAATATTTTTTCCATTTTTATATTTTGTTTAATTTCTACAATATTATTATCTTCCACAAATTTACTCAAAAAAAGTTTGACCAAAAAATTAAGATTGGTGCCATAATTTTCAGCTTTCAGTTGTGCTGATTCTTTTAATTTTGTTGGTATTCTTAAATTTAATTGTGCTGTAGTTGTAGTCATTGTATGAAAATTAAATTTTAAAACTATAATGCTATACAAAGTATAGCAATTTTTTCATAAAATGCAAATTAAAAATGCCTAATTTTAATTTTTCAATTATTTATATCTTTTTCAATATTTTTATGCCAATTATTAGAATTTTTCCTAACAATATCTACTGTGATGTTTTTTGCTATCTGGTCGTGTTTATCTCAAATGTAGACAGGGTAAATAATTCAATTTTTATTGACCGCAAAGATAATAATCCTTTTTAGATTGTCTATATATCATTTATATGCGATTGTTCATTCCATAGGTGAGCATAATTGAATGAATCAACTTGACCAATTATATCTAATAAAATTATAGACATCATCAAAATCCAATCCGATTTTTTCAGCCATTTTCTCAATTGTTTGTGCCATAATTAATTTCATTTGAATCTTTATTATTATAAAATTGTCACAATTTTTTTATACAAAAAAGAAAATCAAAGTCAAATTAATTTTGGACAAGATAAACTTTGGCTTGATTGGGGCTGTAATTGAATGTTGAGAGAAATTATTTTTTGGTTTGTGGCGAGTAAGCGAATGTATATGTCCGGTTTTTTTGGGTGTAAAATTATTGTTTTATCCCGTAGCTAATCCTGAACTAGCTCATGTGACGATAGCAATTTTCATTTTTTGTGGTTGGGGTAGAATTTAAACTAAATCTGGATAATAATATTTTAATTTTTTTCGTATTTGTTGTGTTTCTTGACTATTATCTGGGATGTCGTTTTTGGAATATAAAAGCAATAATTTTGAATTTTGATTTTGGGTATCAAGATAATAAACTGCTCTATATCAATCGCTTGTTCAGCATCATGGTTTTTTAATTCTACATTTGATTATATGCGATTGGTCTAGCTGTTTCAGCGATACAGTATTGAATTTTCATGTCTGCAAGAATAATGGAAGATTTTCTCAAATTAATTTTATAATTGATTCAACATCAGAAAATGCAGATTTCAAATTTTTCCTAATTCACGATATATTATATATATCACCATAATTCTCATCAAAATTAATAGACATTATCAGGTTCTTCTTGGGTAATTAAAGCATATGGAACTTCATCATAATCATTGACTGTCATGCTCCATGGAAGCTGTTGGTGTGTAAAATATTCAGCATCTCATGAAGATTTATCTTTCCATTTTTTTCAAATTTTCTGTATTAATTTCATCTCTTCATCTGAAAGTAAATCATGTTTTACATCCATCATATTTGAAATCAAAAGAAAATGTCATTTTGATTCTATAGCAATTTCTTCTTTTTCTGCTAGCATATCTAATACATTTGAAAATTGTTCTCAAACTGGCCCATGGGGAAATTTAAGATATTTTTGTCATGACATAGAGCAAAGATTGTCATAATATCGTGCAAAATCTGCAAAATAGCAAAGTTTTGCCAATTTTGTTTTTGGTATTCTTCAATCAGATGACGATCAATATTTGATTAAATTTGTAATTATTTGAATATATTTTTTTAGATTCAAACTCTCCTCTTTTCTATCTTCATTAACTACAAAATCATCTACATTTTTTCAGTATAATTCAGCAAGTTTAACAGCTCATCACAAAGATAATTCCGCTTCTCATTTTTCAATTTTTGCATAAGTTTGGCGAGAAACTTTGATTATTTTTGCTACATCTTCTTGAGAAAGATTTTTAGATTCACGAAGTGCTTTTAAAGACATATGTAATATGTGATTAAAATATAAAGCTAAGATAATAATAGTTATTTTTTTAACAAAATCAAATAATTTTTACCTTTTTTGTTAAAAATTTTAACATTTTGTGTTTTATATATTCAAAAAATGTAACACAATTACAGAAAATTAGCAATCTCCAAGAGATCTGAGGAATTATAGAAAAAATAAATTCTAGCGATTTTCATTTTTGGTTTGTGATTTTGGGGTAAATTAAGAAATTGAATTCATAGCCATTTCTTCTGCTAATTGTTCACTTTGTTCAAGGACTTTGTCGGCTTCCATCCTAGCTAAATCAGGTGGGTAACCGTATTTCATCAATAATTTCTTTACTTCTAGTCTTAACTGTGCTTGGATATCTGATTTCTTTAGTCGCAATCATGTAGCATTTTTGCGGACTTTCTCAACTATTACATGGATTAGTTCTTTCATTTTTTCGTCTTCCAAAAATTTTGTGGATTCATTTTGAGAAAGCACTGTATAGAATGCATATTCTTCAGGAGTTAATCACAATTGTTCAGCTGTGTTATCTTCTACATGAAGTTCATGAGCAATTTCACAAAGTTCTTGGATTACTTGTGAAGTATCTAATTGATTATTAGTATATCTTTTTAATAAATCGTTTATCATCTCTGAGAATATCCTTGATTGAGCGAGGTTTCTTTTTCTTCTTACTCTTATTTCATCATTCAAAATTCTTTTTAGCAACTCAAAAGCTAAATTCTTTTGTTTCATATTTTTGACTTCCAACAAGAATTTGTCAGATAACAAATTTACTGATGGCTTTTCTAATCATGCAGCTTCAAAGATATCAACTACTCAATGTGTAGAGAAAGCTGAATCTATTTCTTGTTGAATTGTTGTTTCAAGTTCGTAATTTCTACTTCTTGTCTGGATAATCTTTGTGATTCTGGCTTTTACTGCCTGAAAAAATGCCAAATCATCTCTGATTTTTACGGCTTTCAAGTCTGGCATAACCAAAGCAAATAATTGGCTTAGAGCTGTGACTTCTTTCAGATATCTATTTTTGATATCTTCATCTTTCATCACAAAATCCATAGCTCAGATTATCACACTGAGTTTTACTTTGGTATCGCTACTGAAATAATTACTCCAATCATATCAGTGAAGTATCTGTTTTACGACTTCATATTTTGCAAACATTGTTTCCAATGTCTTTTCTTTATCGTTTACTGCTGTTCATTTTCATCCACATTGAGTGTAGACAGCCATAGCATCTCTCAAATCTTGAGCGATTCAGATATAATCAACGATTAATCATCCAGGTTTATCTTTGTAAACTCTATTTACTCTGGCGATAGCTTGCATTAGTCATGCTCATTGCATTTTCTTATCAAAATACATTGTATGCAGACATGGAACATCAAATCCTGTCAGCCACATATCACAGACTAGAGCTAATTTGAAGTTAGATTTTGGATCTTTGAATTCCAATGCCAAATCTTTTCTCTGAGCAGAAGTCGTATGATGAGGTTGAAACTCTTTAGGATCATCTGTTGAGCTTGTCATGATTATTTTCATGAATCATGTCTTTCCCCAATTTGGACGAATTTTTATAATTTCATCGTAAAGTCTGACTAAAATTCATCTAGTCATTCATACAAACATGGCTTTTCACATAAATAATTCTTGTCTTGTTTCAAAATGTGAAACTAAATCTTCAGCTAAAGTTTTCAATCTTTCAGGATTTCAGACCAAAGTATCTAATTGAGATAATCTTGTCTTTACTGTCTGTTTTTGTTCTTCTGTCGCTCATTCGTATTCTTCAATATCTATTTCTATTTTATCCAAAACTTCTTGGTCAACTCAAATTTTTATCAATCTACTTTCATAATTGATAGGTACGGTTGCTCCATCTTCTACTGACTGCTGGATATCGTAAATATCTATTTCATCTCCAAAAACTCATCTTGTAGACCTATCTGTTTTCTCAATAGGTGTTCCTGTAAATCCGATGAAAGAAGCATTTGGAAGTGCATCTCTCAAATATTTTGCATTTCAATATTTTATCTCTGCTCATTCTCAATTTTTCTTTTCAACGACTCTTGCCTTGAATCCATATTGACTACGGTGAGCTTCATCTGCTATCACGATAATATTATCTCTAGTGGACAATGTCTCATAGACAGAAGATCATTCTTCAGGATAGAATTTTTGAATTGTTGAGAAAATAATTCATCATCATTTTACTTTCAATAATTCTTTCAAATTTTCACGGTCTGTCGCTTGTTGTGGAGTCTGCCTCAGTATTCCACGAGAGTTTGCAAATGTTCAATATAATTGGTCATCTAAATCATTCCTATCTGTGATAACCAGTACTGTCGGATTTCTCATTTCTGGATGGGTGACTAATTGTCACACATAGAAAACCATAGAAAGAGATTTTCATGATCATTGAGTGTGCCGAATTACTCATATTTTGTGGTCGGAATTCATAGCATGTAATGTAGCAGAAATAGCTTTCTTCACCGCATAATATTGATGATAAGCAGCTACTTTTTTGATTTTTTCTTGAGTAATTTGTCATGTTTTTTTGTCTTTCTTTTCTTCGTTTTCAAATACTGTATAATTTGCCAGTACATTTAATAAAGTCTCTTTATCAAAAAGATTTTTTGTTGTGACATATATCTCAGAAGTCAGAAATCATTCCATCAATGTGGCTCAATTTTTATCTCATTTATACATAGGATCTCATGGATTTTTCCATGTCTGAAAACGAGAATATGGAGCAGTGAAACTAGATACTCTAGTATCTAATCAATCTGATATCATACAGATTCCATTGTACTGAAAGAAAGATGGGATAGCTGTCTGATAATTCTGAATCTGGGTGAATGCATGGTGCATGTCTGCATCAGGATCCAAAGGATTTTTCATCTCACAAAGGACAACAGGTATTCAGTTTATGAATATAACCACATCAAATCTTTTATTATTTCAATCTTCACTTACTTTGAACTGATTAACGACTCTAAAATCGTTGTTTTCTATCTTTTCTAAATCAAAAAATCTGATATATTCTCATCTTGTTTCTCAATCTTTGAATCTTTCTATTGTACAACCATTTCTCATTAATTTATGGAAATTTTCATTTTTGCTGACAATATCAGATCATTCTAAATGAGTGATTTTGCGATAAGCTTCATCGAGCAGAGCAGTGTCTGCATCAGGATTTAGCTTTTTCAGAGAATCTTTGAGGATAGGAGAAAGAATCATCTCTTCAAAAGAAGTTCTCATTTCGTTATCAGATCCTGGAGCAATATCACGGTCTAAGTGATAGGTGTATCATTGCTCGATAAGGAGATCTATTAAGAGTTGTTCAATGTTGGATTCTTGCATGGAAATTATTTCTATATTTAAAGCTATTTTTTAACTATCTGAATTCTTTTATTTATGTAATTCGTTTGTTTTCTATATGAAAATATTATGATAATAAGCGAAATAATAAGTAATATGTATTCTATATATGAAATTCTACACAACATAATATCAAAAATAATAGTCAAAATTATGGAAATTATAGAAAGAGAAATAAGTGTTCTGTTCATATTATTTTGTTCTACCAATGTATTTAGCTTTCAATCTACATTTATTGCATTTAGTAAATCTTTGTAATCAGAAAATTTTATTATTCACCATTTTTTAAATAAAAACTCGATAACTAGTGATCAAAATTTACTAATTAAAAGGCCGCAATAATACGAAACTATGAGTAAAATAATCCAATTATTTCACTCAATATTTAAAAATTGTGGATTAATATAATTAAAATATATCAAGAATAAAGCTCATGGGAAAAGATAGTTAAAAAAATTGTAATTAGATATTGTCTCTAAAAATTTATCCATTTTTTATAAATTAACAAATAAATCAATCAACTTTCCTGTATCTTTTGTTTTATATACTCAATCAAAAGAGATAACAATATGTCATGTTGATGTTTTAAAAGTTGTTTGTTCATTTACACTATCTGAATCAATATCCGTAATATCAACTCAACATCAATATTTTCAATCATAATATCTATTATCTATTACCCTTGTTGAATCTTCTTTTGATACATCTTCAGGAATTATTATTAACTCTAAATATTCTTCCATTTCATTCATAATATCACTATTATAGGCTGACTTTAATCAATGATGCGGTGCAACTAATATATTTACTTTTTTAATTGCATTTTTAAACACAGTTTCTGTTTTTGTTCACGGAACAACATTAATTACATCATTATTTAACATTCGTTCGCTTCATGATTTCATAATATCTCAAGGTAACATAATTTTTCTTCCATTTACATATATTATACAAACTAAACTAATATTATTAACATAATCTGATTGTGGTGTTATTTCTTCTTCTACTATTTTCGGTTTTATGTAATATAATTCCAATCTATTTGATGATGATTGTAATGGTGGATTTCTTCAATCTATCATTTTTTCTTTTAAATAAACCACTTTATCATCTTTTTCATCATCTCAAAAAACCAAGTCCCAGTTTAGTGATTCATCTCACATTCCGTCATTATCATTTGGTGTAGTCACAAGTTCCGCATAAAAATTTTTATCAAAGTTTTCTATATCAGATAAATGATCTCTGTGAGGATGGCTTATTATTAATTGGTCAATTATATATTTTTTTCATTTAAATATACTTTCTCATTTCTTGTTTTTCCTTTCTTGTTTTTCCCATCAACAATTTTCTGCATAAGGGACTAAAAAATCTAGTATAGGAGAAAAATCTTCCGATGATCAAATGTCAATTATTATTTTTTTTCATCAGATTTCACAATAAGATGCCATACCTCATCATACATTAAATATTACTAATTTATCCATTGTTTATCATATCGAATAAAATTATCTTTTTATGTCTTTTAATTTAATTTCATTCCAACTACTTTTTTTGTTAGATTTTGTTCCTTTTTTTTGTTTGCTTACCATTACATTTAAACTTTTTTCAAGTCCACTCTTCAATGAATTTATCCTGTTTTGTACATCTTCAATAGATTTTTTTAATTGTTCATTATTTGTGATTCTGTTAATATTTTTCAAAACTGATTCCATTTTAATAGCCAAATTTGAATTGATTTCATTTATATTATAAAAGCTAATCATTTTGTTATATGAATCAACCACAGATTTTGCAGACTCCGTAAATTTTTCAATATTTTCTTGTGGTATATCAGGAATTTCAATTAATTTTTCGGTAATTTTTTCTGCATTATCTACATCATCCTCGTCAATATTCTCAATAGAATTTACTAGAGCTGTAGAATCATTTTGGTATTTATAATATTCATCTTTATAGGCTTCTATATCTTGTTCATATAATGCTTTACTTGCACTAATGGGATATCATGAAATCTCCAAATCATTATTCTCATCAAACCATGCATTAAATTCTGTGCATTCATCATAATATATACGAGATCTATCTTTAAAGTCCTCAGAATGTGCTATAATTAGGAAACTAGATAAAACATCACAAGAGGCTATTGCTAATTCAAGCAGATAACGATTAAATTTTTTAGCTTGTAAATCATTTCAATGAGATATGAATCAATGATTATTTCTAAATGTTCATACTGACAATGTGATAGTAGCCAATGCTCATAATATTTTTATTGATTCCTCGGAATCTTCATTTTCCAAAACTGCAAATATTGGTAACGATGCAAAAGCTTGTTTTACTAATTTTCATACATTTTTATCATCAAAAGATTGTCCTTTATCAATTAATATTGTCTTAGCTATGGATTCTAAAAGACTTTTCGTAGCATCTAAACTAATATTAGGATTTGTCTCTGTATTATTTTCAATTTGCTCAATATATGGCATTAAACCCGCCCATCTTTCTTTTCATTCTATCGCTCTTTTTAATTTTTCCATGAATAAGCAGATTTAATCTAAAACTCTACTCTCACTTCTCAACTCATCAACTTTGGTAAAAGTTGGTCACGAGTCTTTGAAAGAGATTCTATTTCTTCTGAATTTGCTCTAATTTTTGCAAAAATTGGATTAATTAAAGAATTAAATTTAACTAATACATCATCAGTTGGAATTATTACTGGAATTGAATTCATATTTCATTGGCTGATTTTTAATTGTACGGCTCAAGTAACATAGGGAGTTATATCAACAGAATCTAAAATTATTTTTATAATTTCCGTTGAAAATCAATTTTTTCATTGTAATACATGAGCATGGTTATTAACTCGGATTTTTCACCATACATACTGAGTGAAAGGTTTTCAATTTTCTTTCATAACTGATCAATCTTCTCACAGTAATGTATAAATTCAATCAAAAATATAATCTTTTACATATCAATTTATACCTGTTGCTCAATAGTATGGATATTCTCAAATTTCTCTTTTATCACTTGCTATTGGGATTCTTTTTGAATCATAATTATCTACAATATCTCCCAATTTTCCAACTTTCCAACCATCAGGTAATTCATCTCAAGCTTTATATTTCCCGAATCGTTCCTTGAAAAGAGTTTGTCCCATTTCTTCCAAAGTCTGATTTTCTGCTCTGAGAAGTTCTATCTTATCATCAAAGGAGGAAAGAGTTTTAGCAATTATTTTTTGTTCATCTTTTGTTGGTAAAAAGAATTCATATGATCTAATTCTATCTGGTGATGTATGTCTTACAGTTGATCATGATGCAAAATTTACGATAAATTTCTGATATTCTCTGTTTCTCATTAGGTAATACAAAAACATCTTATCTATTTTTTCGTTAGTTATAGTAACAAATCAAATTCTTTGATTATGTAAAAATGTTCTACTTTCATCATTTGGAATTAATGCTGGGTATCACAATGTATCTCAATCTTTACTAAGATCTGTCATGGTAACAACTAAATCTCAACCTTTTAATATATAATCAGATGGAATTTCTCATGTATATCGTTTTTTTCATTCTTTCCGTCATCATCAAATTAAAAAGTTTCATGGAGTCAAAAGAACTATTCAATTATCTGTATCTGAAATATATTCTCATTTAAATGCAAAACCATGTTTAATTTCGATTAAATTTGATAATTTTATTTTTTCCCATCATTCTGGTATTTTTGTCATAAAATTTTATTTATTAAGCAAATAAAGATATTAGCAATATAATAAGTCATCAAATAAATCACCAAGTTAGAAAATTAATTGAAAATTTTTCAATTATTGTAATTTTTTTGAGACTTGGTAAACTTTCTGCTGTTTTTTTCAATTGAGTTACTGTATTTAATATGAATTCTTCTTTTGATGTTTTCTCATTCACTGAATAAAAAGGTGAAATAAAGTTTGTATATAATTTTTCTTCTTGGCTATTGATTCGGTAAAAATAAAAAACTCATACAATAATTAATAATACAAACAAGATTTGTGATGTGATAAACAATCGTTTTATATTTACGAATCATCAATTATTTAGAATTGGAATAGAAAAAGCAATAACTCAGGCTGATAATAAAACCATTTGTTTTATAAAATCTCTTTTTCAGTCAATCATTCTTAAACGATACGAATCTGTTTCAATAAAAAAATCAGAAATAATGTTTTGTAATTCTATGTTTTCTTCTGAATTCATTATTGGTATTTTATCAGATAAATTTCAACTGGTCATGATATGTGACCACTTCATGTTAATTTTTTCGTTTTTTTACAATATTTTAATTAATTGTCAACTAAAAACATCTGATTTTCTTGATTTTTTTTTGTTTTTGTATATACTATTATTGGAATTGAATCCGCACCGAAAAGGTAGAGTTTAGCTCTTAGCTTTCTCTCACGAGATAGGTGCGGATTTTTCTTTTGGCCAAATTTGTACATACATTTCTCTGTGTTTTATAGCATTTAAATATGTTTTCCTTTTTCATCAATGCTCACGATGTAGTCATGAGGCGATATAATCAGCAAGCTGTAAAAGATTGTTTTTTTTAGAATCTTGAATTTTCACTTGTTTTATCTTGTAATCAGTATCTATATTAAATTTTCTTTTTAGATATCTTTGAAAGCTTTGCTGAAATTCTTTACTTCAAGTTCAGTCTATTATAACTGTTGCATTATTTATTTTATCTTTTGCATTTTCAAATACTAAGGAACATACATATTTATAAAATGATTCTTTTATACGAAGATTTTCTGATGTCAGCAATTCTTTATTTATAATAATTCCATAATAAAAGAAGTTATATGGAGCAACTGCATTAAAGAAGTATTCTTTTATGCGGTCTGAATCTTTTTTGTAATGAAATTCGTATTCTTCATTTAATCATAATTCTTTTCTCAAAAGTTGTATCTTTGTATCGCAAGCTACTGCTTCATCATTGTCATTAAAAATAACCATTCAAATTGTAAAATATTGACTTGAATGTTTATCAAATTTAAATCAAGGATCTCATGCTTCATCAATAAATATCAACATTAATTTTCTTTATAAACTAAATCCTATTTTTCATAATTGAGTTTTTATTTCTTCATTCAATACTTGCTCTTGGTTCATTTGTTCCGAAAGAGTAGAAGTCAGATTTTTCATCTTTTCTTCAAATGGAATTCAATCATCTTCTTCCTCTTTGATTCCAACATATCTTCCAGGAGTGAGGACATAATCTTGTTTTTCTATTTCTTGTAATGTAGCTGATTTACAGAATCAAAGGACATCTTCATAATTTTCTCATTTTCTCCAATTGTGATAAGTCTCAGCAATTAATTTTATGTCATCATCTGATAGCTCTCTGTGGACTCTATCTTTCATAAATCATAATTCTGAAGCATCTATGAAAAGAGTTTCTCAATTTCTCTTGTTTCTTCATCTGCGGAGAAATCGTACACAAGCAGGGATTCAAGTATTGTAGAACAACTGTTTTGGCATTGCTAGGATACAATCAACAAGGTCTGCTTCAATGATATTCCTTCTAATATCTCATTCTCATGAAATAGTTGAACTTAGACTTCAATTGGCCAAAACTGTAGCCATCACTCATCATTGTGGTTTTAAATGGTATAACATGTGCTGCATCCATCCAAAGTTAGCATTTCATGATGGAGGTGTTCAATATTGCCATCTTGCATCATCTTGTAATACTTCTTGTCATCGGTCTGATTGATTAAATGGTGGATTTGCTAGGACAAAATCTGCTTTCAAGTCTTGGTGTGCATCTTTTAGGAATGATCATTCAGTATTCCATTTAACAAATTCAGAATTTATATTACGGATAGCAAGATTCATTTTTGCTAATTTCCATGTGGTTTCATTTGATTCTTGTCCATAAATTGTGATATCTTGAACATTTCATTGATGTTCTTGTACAAATTTTTCACTCATTACGAACATTCATCCACTTCCACATGCTGGATCAAATACTTGTCATTTGTATGGTTCAATCATTTCAACCATCATTTTTACGATACATTTTGGAGTATAGAATTGTCCTCATTTTTTACCTTCAGCATTGGCAAATTCTCCAAGGAAATATTCATACACTCTACCAAAAAGGTCTTTATTTTGTTCTGCTTGTTCTCTTAAATCAGCATTTGAGATTAGGTCTATCAATCATCATAAGACTTGAGAATCCAAATTTTGTCTTCCATAAACTTTTGGTAAAACTCATTTCAATTGCTTATTTTCATTTTCTATGGCTTCCATTGCTTCATCTAATTTCACTCCGATATCTGGTAATTTAGCTTGTTCTTGAAGTCTGTTTCGTCTGGCTTTTTCTGGGACGAAGAAAACATTTCTTGCATCATATTCATCTCTGTCTTCTGGATCATCATATTCTGTAAATTCGTGATTTGAGAGTTTTGTATATATCTCATTGAAGTTATCAGATATGTATTTCAAAAACACTAAACCAAGAACGACATTTTTGTAATCTGCAGCATCAATATTTTTCCTGAGTTTGTCCGCAGCTTTGAAAAGTTGTGCTTCAAAATTTGTAGATTGTTCTTTTGCCATAATTATTTTGAATTACTAAAAATATTTATCGTTTTAACGATCATATTAAAAGAGTACTAATTTAAGGTAGAATTGCAAGAATTTTAATATTTTTGTATTACAGAGATTTTAGTGAGATTGTTTTCTATCTTCAAATTGAAAAAGTCAAGTAAATCCCTATAATTAACATCGTAAATAAATCTTTGAATTATGGGTATAATTCTTTTATGTAGCCCAAAAGATTATTCGTTGTTTGAGAATGAGTTTCCGGAGATGGATTTTGATGTCCATGAGTCTTTGAATCATCGTGAAAGTCTTTCACTTATCCAGCAGGAATGCAAGCAATCTGATCAACCTGTTTTGGTTGCTTGTTGTGGTTCACCAAAAGATTTCAAAACGGTTTTGGGTACAAAGGGTGTCGCTGAACATGCAGTGGGTGTTATCATTTCAGATTCATTTGAAAATCAAAAGGTGGTTGATGAACTGACTACTACCCCACTTTCGGTGCCTGATATCGGTGAAATTGCTCTGGATTTGATTGACAAGACTTTTGAGGAGGTTGTTCATTTGGAAGATGTAATTCGTAGTGAGTTGTCTTTTGAAAATCAACATAAGTTTGTCCATCCACGAAATCAGAGAATTTCACGGAACTCAAATCCTTTTAGAAGGAGAGTCTTGAATAGACGAATAATGAAACGGTGAATCGGTCCAATATTTGGGCCGATTTTTTTATAACCTCACCCGCCACGACTTGTCGTGGCACCCTCTCCTATCAGAGAGGGTAAGTTTTATTATGTTAAGTCCGAGAGGGATTTAGAGTGAGGTTGTCTAAAAAAATCCTTCCCTACTTCGTGGTCCCCCTCCTTCCCTGCTGAAGCCGGGCACGGTAAAAGGGAGGACAAAACTTTATATTTTTTCTATCATTTTCTGCCTAGAAATTTGACAAAAAAAAATTTTTAATTAATATTATATGTACTAAGAAAACTTTATAAAATAATAAAACAAAAAATGATTTGAAAAGAAAACTTTAATGAAGATTTGAGAGTACAGCATGGTGATGTTTACAAGAAATTTTTTTGTGAGCATAACTTGGTATTTTCTACAAATAATGTGATAGATTGGGGAATTTGAATTTGAGAGTCATTTAATAATTTCAAGATTAAACAAAAAGTCTCTACCAAGACTTATTGTGGAGTGAAATTTAATCAGACTTGAAAAGTGTATCTGAATAAAATTTATGAATATGATTGATTGGAAAATTCTTTTGTTGTGACTAATTTTGATGATACTGTAGTAGATTACTCCCCTATCCAGAAATTTTTGGATGAAAATTATACAGCGGTCTGAAATAAATGAATTGAATTGTCTTTTATCTGTGAAAATCCTAGAGGACATGGTTTTGGAGCTGGTGATGTGGTTTCATTATTGGCTGTATTTGCTATGATGTATACGGAATGAACTATTACTCCAAGTATTTTGAAAAAATATGATGAATTTTTGAAATCTGAAGTAGCTCAGGAATTGCATCACAAGGCTTGGTCTTTTGCTGATATTTTGATGGAATGAAGATCTACAGGGTCAGATATCTTTGTAAGTATGTCCAATGAGTCTATGCCTACAGTCTATGTCTCAAAAAATATAGCAAATAAACATCTGTATGAAAATGAAAAAGACAAGGGTATGACGATTCACAAAAATATTTTTGATTTTTTGGGAATTAAGAAGCATGAGCAGGAATTGCCATTTGATTTCTGAGTATTTTATTTTGGTGTAGATTATGATACTGATTATGTGGATCAAGTAAGTCAGATTTACAAAAAGGAGATAAATGATGTACAGACATATATTTATGATAAATTTAAAAATAATTGAGTTGTAGATGATGATTTTTATTTCTGAGATTTGGATTATGAGACTTTTTACAATAATTTTGTAGAGGTCTGAATTATTTTGCATTTTAAGCTTTTGAAAGTTTTTGATGAAGTATTAAATAGCCCTCTGGATGAAAATAAGATTGATAAATTTATCAAGATTGTGAATGAATTTGGAGCTTTCTCTATCATCGTTGAATCAAATAATACATTTATCCCAGATATAAAAAATACATTCAATAGTCTGAAATTGTTTGATAATGAAAAGATTGGTATTTGTCCTCTGACATTGTGAAAGATGTGATGAAGCTTTTTGTTTGTCACTCCATTCAAAAAATCTAGGAGAACGATCGCGAAGATGGTGGAAAAATACAATTTCACATGAAGCAAAATGCATCTGGAATATGCATCTTGGATTGATTGATATTCTGATGAATGATTAGTGGTGGATCAAGATATATCTCAAGATGTATTCTCAGAATATTTGAAATCTGGTAGTGTGCTTTACAAAGATAATTTTGGAAAGAATTATATTTGAGATTATAGTGCAATAATTGAAAAAGAATCAAAATGAATTTTGTTGGATTGTATTGAGTGAAAACTGTATGTGAATTGAAATGTCATCACATCAAAAGAATTAGTATCACAGTCCTCTACCGTAGAGATTTTGGATTATCTAATTTCCAATATGTGACAGACTGTATCTAGCAAAGATTTGCCGTATTCTAGCTACTCTACCCAGAGAAATCAGATGGCATGAAAGATTATCTTACCATTGAAAAAATTGACTAAAAAATATTTTGGAAAAGAGGTTGATTTGGATTGTGCAGGTGGATTATGATGATTCAATCTGACATTGACTGAGAAAGAGATCAAGATATGAGTTGTAAAAAATGTTTAGTTTATAATTTGTAAAAATACATGAAAAATCAAATAGAAAAAACGAAAATAGAATTGTGATGAATGATGAAGAGATGATGAATCTTTGGAAAAATCAGGGATAGATTTTTCCTTGTCCCAAAAAATGTGAGATTGATTTCTCTCTCTATGTTTATCTTTATGCTTGGTTGGTGAGTCTGATGAGATACATTTTATTCTGTATTTATTGAGACCATCGTGGAAAATGTATTTTGGGTATCATTGATTTGAGCATTGTTACCTTTGATAAAGCTGTTTGTAGCGCCTGCTGCATGAGAGATAATCTGAAAAATAAACAACAAATGGATGTTTACTCTTAGCAAGATTTTGTTTGCTATATCAGGTCTATTTTATGTGTTAGCGGGAGTATTTAAAAATGAATGGTTCCTCCTTTTAGCTGTGATATTTAATTGAATTTGAAGCTCATGTGTTTATGTAGCTTATTATAGTTCTGTACATGAAAATTGTGATAAAAACCATAGTGAAGTCTCACGATGACTGTTTTATACTTGAATGAATGGAGCATATACAGCTTGAGCATTGATTTCTGCAGTATTAGTATATTTCATAAATTTACCATATTTATATATATTTATCACTGTATTTTCAATTTTATCTTTGTTGATTGATTTAAAAATTCCTTTCAAAAAATGAGAAAATAATGATCCAGAAAAAAATAATTTTGCATGATTTTTGAGTGATTTTTCTGGAGAGTGCTTTTCAATCTCTCCTGTAAAAAAGATGTATACATCTGTGAAAAATGCTAAGAGAGGTCTGCTGAATTGATTGTGATATGAGATGCTATATGCTATCTTGGATTATCTTAGTTTATTGTTTATCCCATTGATTGCATTGGAAAATTGATTGTGATTGCCTCAGATTGCATTGGTGTTTGCGGCTATGAGATTACCTTATATATTTAATCTTTTTGTATCATGATGGGATGAATGATTTAACAAGAAATTGTTTATCGCAGTAGTTTTGATATTTTTGGCATGATTGTTTATTTTGTTGTGATTTGACTTATCGTTCTGGATGATATTAGTGGTTTCATTCTGTATAGCATTTGGTTTGTCTGTCATGAAACCAGTGGTTTCTGCAATGATTACTGAGCATACAAAAGAAGATGAAATCTGAATAGTATCATGAGCTGAGCAATTTGTGACATTTTTGTGAGATGTACTTTGAGCTTTGTGATTCTGAATACTGACTTCTATATTTACTATGGATATAGCATTTTTCTTGGTTTGACTTTCATTGGCTGTATTGGCCGCATTGAGTTTCTTTAAGAGAGGAAAGGAGAAAGTGAGAAAAATTAGAATTAAGAATTAAAAATGTTAGGGCTTTTAATTATTAATTATATTGTAAATCTTTGGTAAAATGGAAAGTCTTAGTTTGTCTGAATTTTTTGTTGAGAAGATGAAAAACTTAAGAAATTTGACCATAAATGTGAACTTGTTTTATATGTCTTTTATGATTTTTACCTCATCTTTTTGTGCTGTTACTTCCGCTATTCCTATTATATATTCTTTTATTATATTATATTCTACTCACAAATTTTGTCATAGACTTTTTATCCGTTTTCTTCAATTTTCTTTAGTGTATTTCCATGTTCACTCATTTTTGATATAAAATATAAAATTGATAATTGATTCTAATATTCATATTTCTTTATATTTATATCAATATTCTCTTAGTTTATCTCACATTTTACCTTCTTTTATTTTTCAAAGTCATACTCTTCCTTGTTTTATGTTTCAAAGTCATATTTTTGTAAGTATTATTGCTAAAATTGTTAGCTCCATTGGATATTTATTAGTTTTGATAAGTCCATTTTTTGTTATAAAGTTTCTTAAATTTTCTTCTATGTTTCGTGTTTTATACTCTTCTAAATTTTTAAATCCGAAATTTTCAGAATTTTTTATTAAAAACTTAATGATTGTTTCGTAATCTGCTCCTTTTAGTGGATTAGATATTTTCTCAAATTTTTTTCATATTGGTTCACAAAATGCTCGTTTATAACTGTTATTTATACTGTTTATGCAGTCTTCATTTGTTATAATTTTTCTTGGTATTGGAGTCCTATTTGTTTTTAATTTATTTCTTGTTGTAATTTCTTTTTCTATAAATTCATATAGTTCGTAGTCCATTTTTCCGCTCAAGTTTTTTGGTATGTATATTATATTTGCACCTTTTGTTTTGTATTTTGGATTTTTTTCAATTTCTTCTTTTTTTGTTTCTGAAACAAATATATAAATATCTTCTAAATTTATTTTACTGTATGTCTCTGTATTTCATGATTTTCCTATTGATGATTTTGATATTATTGAATATCAATCTGTGTCATGATCGCTTGAATCTATATATGGACTATTTGGTTGCATATCTCGATTTAGTGGTACTCAATATCAATTATTTGCAAAACTACTCATTGTATTTGCTATATACATATAATCTTCATCGCATTCGTGGTCTCAATAACTATTTATTTTATCTCATCTTGAAAAATATATATCTTTGTGGTTTTCAGTTTTTTGAGTTGTTTTTTTTCCTTTCTTTTTTAATTCATTGGTGGATATTAATCATCATTCTTCTAATATGTCATTTAATGCATTAAATCATGTGGTGTGTATAAACACATCATTTATAAAAGCTTGATCTATCGCTTTTTTATCTATGCTATCTATATCCCAGCATAATTGGTTAATTATATGAGATATTTCGGGATCTATTTTAGTTTTTGAATATATTGTTGGTATGTGTGAATATATGTGTACATTATAATATCATTCATTATTCATTGCTTCACTGTAGAATGATATATTATCTTTCTTTTCTCCGTAATAGAAATAACTAAGGTATTCACTAATCTTTTCACATAATGCTTGTTTTTTTTCAGATATTGTTTTATTTATTATTTTTATTATTATTTCTTTGATATTATTCAATGTGTCTTTCGATAGATATTCGATACAATCTGACATATTTTTTTTAATTGTTCATATAGATTCTTTGATTGATTCTAAATTACTTCGGTCGTAATTTTGAGAGATGTCTCGTTCTTTCATATCTTTCTGTTTTAATACTTTATCTACTAATTTTTTGGTTTCTGTATATTTTTTTAATCTTTCATATTTTCCCTTGAGCTCTTCTTCTTTTTTATTAATCTCTTTTTCAATTTTTTCTTTGTCAGCCCTTTTTTTATCAATTTTCTCTTTTAAATTCTTCTTTTCTTTAAAATCAAAAAATTTAACTTGTCATAGTTTATTTTTTTGTATATCAATATCATCTTTGAGATTATCGAGTTCATTTTTTTTATTTTTTATCTTAAGATTAATATCAGCAATTTCTCATTTTATTCTTGCAATATCATATTCTATATGTTCAACATTAGTAACACTCTCGCATTTTATTTCTTTTGGGTTTCGATTATTTTCTATTCAAAATTCTGTATCTACAAAATTTTTAATATTTAAAGAAACAAATTCATATTCTTTTAATATATCCTTTTTTATGTTTTCTAAAATTTTATCATTTTCTTCTACGGATTTCTTTATCTCATCTGGCCAATCATCAATTGGTCAATAAAAACTCTCTCATTTTAAATCAGATTTATCACTTTCCGATGAATCTGTTTTTTCTGTTGATGTTCATTTTCTTTGTCTTTTTAAATGGGATTTATATTCAGTTTCTAGCGAATCTGTTTGTTCTTTTGAAATTCATTTTTGTTCTAAATGTTCTTTTATTCATTTCATGTTATCAATTTTTTCTATTTCATTGTCTTCAAATAAATCAGCTATTATTCACGAGTATTTTTCTTTTGTTTTAATGTAGTTCAAAAATGAATCTTTTTGTTGTTTTAATGTTTCTATTGGTTTTTTTTCTATCCTCATTATGCTATTTTTGTTTTATAAATTATATTTAATTATATTTGTTTTTTCTTAATTTGTCAAAAAATATGCCACTTTTTTTGCTTTAAAGGCTTATCTATTTGATTTACTTGTTATTTTATTCCCTGACTTTCTTTGGCTGTTTTGGCTGGTTTGAGTTTCTTCAGGAGAGGAAAGGAGAGAGTGAAAAAAATTAGAAATAAATAAAAAAAACCTCAAATTTTTGAGGCTTTTTAGGGTGTTGTATGTTATTGATATACGATTTTCGTTCGGAATTCTTTTGCAGAATCAATAACATATCCTTTGGGGTCTTTTTTGACATTTCTCCAGAATTTTTCAATATCTGAACAAATGAAACTTGGGCAGTTGAATAGATTCTCGACAGTCCTTGGAATGTCGACTTTTTTCTTTCTGTGTGTTAATGTGATACTTTGGATGTTTTTTGGCATTAGAGCAAATGGGTCTCTAGTATCTTTTTCAACCCCATTTACAGCCGCAATAACTGCGAGTGCTTGAAATAAGTCCATATCGAATTGTTTTTTAATTTTTTTTAAGTTGTTCTATTATAATAATTATTTTTGATTAGATGTCAATATTTGTTTTTATGGTAAAGGGAATCTTTGGCAGAATGAGATTACTTCTTTTTTTATTTCCTCTAATTTTTCTTCGTTGTTCCTATTTTGAATTGCTTGGTGGATTAATGAAGCGATTTGTTTCGTGTCTTCTCATTTTACTCCTCTTGTGGTCATTGCTGGCATTCAGATCCTGAGTCCTGATGGGTCAAATGGTTTGCGAGGATCATCTGGAATCGTGGATTTTGATGTAGAAATTCAGACCTTATCTAGTGCTTTTTCTATTTCTCACCCTGAGTACTCCTCTCTTGAGAAATCCATGATTATCATATGGTTTTCTGTTCATCAGTTTATTAATTTATATCAATAATTTTTTAGTTCTTGTGTGAGAATTTGTGCATTTTCTAGAGTTTGCTTTGCATATTCTCTGAATTCTGGAGTACTGGCTTCTTTGAGAGCTACAGCAATTCATGCAATAGTATTCATGTGTGGTCATCATTGCATTCATGGGAATACTGCTCTATCAATTCTTGTTGGGATATTTTCTATTGTGTCTTCTGGTTTTTTTAAAGGATTACTTACAATTCATTTACTCAAAATTAGTGCTCATCTTGGTCATCTGAGTGATTTATGAGTGGTGGTCATCATTACTTGGAATCAGTGGTCAAGTGGATTTGGGAGTAATCATGTTGCGATGAATCATCAGATATGAGACATGTCTGCATATGCTACGGCTCCTACTTCGTTGGCTATCTCTGAGAATTTATCAAAGTCTAATGTCTTGGTATAAGCACTGAATCCTGCTAAAATTATTTTAGGTTTGTGTTCATGTGCTAATCTTCTAAGTTCATCAAAATCAATATCTCAATTTTCATTTGTCTTGTATCTCACGAAATTGAATACTTTTGATATGAATGTCACAGGTGCTCAGTGTGTGAGATGTCATCAGTGGCTTAAGTCCATTCACAAAATAGTATCTCATGGGTTCATGAGTGCGGTATATACACACAAATTTGCAGCAGCACCAGAGAGTGCTTGTACATTAGCATGGTCTGCATGAAATAGTTTTTTAGCTCTATCAATAGCGAGTTGCTCAATTTTATCTGTATTTTCTTGTCATCAGTAGTATCTTTTTCAGACAAATCATTCTGCATATTTATTTGCAAATACACTTGATTGGGCTTGTAAGACTGCTTTTGATTGGTAGTTTTCACTTGCGATAAGCTCCATTCAATTTGCTTGTCTTTTTTCTTCATCAAGTATCGCTTGGAATATTTCTGGGTCGGTATTTTGTAGCATTAATTTTTTGTAATGATAAAAATATTTCGCTGTTAGTATATTTTTTTTGTTATTTTATTCAAATGATATGTGAGTGTTTATTGATTTTTTGTTCCTCTTTTTCCTTTTACTTCTGGTGAGCTACTTTTGCAGTTTTGTGTGACTCCTTTCAGCAGTTTATAATGTATAGATTGGTTACGAAGTCGCAATAAAATTGTGTGTCCTAAGTTAATTATTTGGCTTTTTCTCATAATTGTGAAAACCTTGACTTTATTTGTGGTTTTAATATAATACTTTTTGTTAAAAATTCGGCTAATAAAAATTAATAAAATAACAAAAATTATTTGCTTATGAAAAAAAACAAAGATTTACGAAAATTTTTGAAAGACTTGAAGAAAAGGAAAGCTTTCAGGTCTGCTATTGGGAGAGCCCGTGAAGTCTCAGTGCAAGAGATGCTTGATAATACAGAAGAAAATTTGGAGCAATGTGCTAGATGTAAGTATATTTCCAGATGTTCAGAAAAAACTAAAGGATGTCATGGGAATTATACTCCTGAAGTAGATATTTTGGGTAAAAAGCACAAAATTAAAATTTGTAGTACCGCCGTCAGTATTGCCTTTATGGATGGTCTTCGCAGAGTAACTGAGGATACCGTACACTAATGTGCGGTATTTTTTTTCTTTTTATTTTTTGTCTATGATTGATAGTAGGAAATAATGTTTTATTCTTTTTTGAGAAATACTATGAAATATTCATTAAATCTTTTGAAGCATTTTATCTCAATCAATGATTCTGTTCAAAGTATTGCTGATTTATAAAATTATTTTGTTTTACTTGAAAACTATTGATGTTTGTGTATAATGTTTTTTGTTAAGCTGATGTCAAAATAAAAAAATATTATTATGAAAAAATACAAAAAAATTCGTGAATTTATGAAAGATTTGAAGAGAAAAAAATCTTTCAGATCTGTCATTGAAAATGTTCGTGAAGCACAGGAAAATGGTGTAGAGTTGGAGAAGACACTTAAAAGGAAGGAGGAAAGAATGAAAGACTGTATGGAATGTAAATATTCTGAAAAGTGTTCGGCTGAGATGAAAGATGCTCATTGGTATTACACTCATTCTACTTTGGTTGGTGGGAGGCCCTATACTTTCAAAGTATGTCAGTATGTCATTTCTCATGCATTCAGGAAAGCATTTTCCCACTTAACAGCTGGAAAATAACGAAGAAGTCTCAATACACTGTGTGCTTGTCATATGGTGTATTTTTTTTGATTTTTTCTCTTTATTTTTATTTTATAATTTATAAAAACAATTATTATTTTATATTATTTCGTTTTGAATTATGAAATATTCATTAAATCTTTTGAAGCATTTTATCTCAATCAATGATTCTGTTCAAAATATTGCTGATAAGATTACTTTGAAGACTGTAGAAGTAGAAGAGATTATTGAGAGGAAAATTGATAAACATATCGTTATTTGAAAAATTATGTCTGCTGAAAATCACCCAGATTCAGATCATATGAGTGTCTGCCAAGTAGATTGTGGACCTAAGTGAAAATTTCAGATAGTTTGTGGAGCTGCAAATGTTCAATGAGCACATTATATAGTAGCAGCATTGGAATGAGCTGTATTTGAAGAAGCTGGAATCACTATAGCACCTAGGAAACTTCGTGGTGTAGAATCAAATGGAATGATTTGCTCAAAAAATGAATTGTGAATACCTGAAGATACTGATAAACCACGAATATGGGAATTGGACAAAGATTTTGATGATATCACAGATGCTGATTTGTGAACTCCATTGACTGATAAATATCCATGGTTGGATTCTGCTGTGATAGATGTAGATAACAAATGACTCACGAATAGGCCTGATTTGACTGGACATTTTGGTATGGCTATTGATTTGAATTCTATGTATGATGATAATCAGATTTCATACAATGGTATATCTACATATTTTGATACATTGAAAACCACAAATATATCGGATTTGATAAGTAATAAATGAGCTACAAAGATTTGATTAAAAACTGAGACAGACAATGTAAATTCATATATTTTGATGGAAATAAATGGTGTGACAGTCCGTCCTGGTGGTATGCTTTCCAGACTTCATATGTATGATTTGTGAAGTAAACCTATCTCAAATTGGGTAGATTTCAGTAATTTGTTTATGAACATCACATGACAGCCAATTCACTTTTTTGATGCTGATAAAGTAAAATGAAATATCATTGTGAGACAAGCTAGAGAATGAGAAAAATTTGTAGATTTATTTGAAAAGGAGCATGAATTAGTGGCTACTGATATGGTAATTGCAGATGAAGAGAAAGTATTAGCTTTGGCATGAGTTGTAGGTTGATTGAGTTCTGGAGTAAGTGATGATACAAAAAATATTTTGGTTGAGATAGCAAATTTTGATCCTGTATGTGTTAGAAAAACTTGAGTTAGACTTGGTTTGAGGACAGATGCAGAATTGAGATATGAGAAAAATATTAGTCCATCATTTAGCCAATATGTATTCATATTATTCTTGGATTTATTAAAATATTATTCAAAAGATTTGTGAGATTATGAGATTTGAGGAATTAGTCATTTTGTGAAAAATGGTTCATTATCTTATTTCCAAAATGTTGTAAGTATTGATTATACTGCTTTGCAAAATTTCATATTCGGAGAGACTGTAGAATGATTTGAAGATACTGCTAAAAGTATTTTGACTAGATTATGATTTGGTGTAAATTGAAATGAAGTTTCTGTACCATTTTGGAGGTCTCCAGATGATATAAATATTGTCCAGGATGTATACGAAGAAGTAGCTAGAATTTATGGATATGAAAAAATACCAAGTACAGCTCTGAAATCAAATGTGTCTTTGCCAAAGACTCCTAGCATGGTAAAGCTTTCTAGAATTATTGAAGAATGCTTTGTCAGAGATTTCTGATTTGATCAAGTGGAGACATATCCTTGGGTAGATAAAAAGACTTTGGATGTATTTGGTGTAGATTTGGACAATTTATATGGTTTAAAAAATCCTATTGATACTGATAAACCATATCTGAGAGATAGCATTGATTATATCATGATCAATTATGTGACAAAAAACTGTAAATTCTTTGATGATTTTAGATTGTTTGATTTGGGTAGAATTTGGTCAAAGAAATATGATATCAAAAATGAGAATGCGAAATTTGCAAATCAATTTGTGTGAGAGAGATTGCAGTTTGCTGGTATGTATTATCAAAAATCCACAAAATCATGGGAAGATGATTTATTGCTTGAAGCAAAATGAGATGTTGAGAAATTGTTTTTGACTCTTTGATTATCTGGAGAAATATCTTATGAAAAAACGGATAAAAAAGCATATCATCCAAAAAAGCAATGAAATATACTATATAATGGAAAAGTAGTTTGATTCCTTTGAACTATCCATCCATTGATTTTGAAGAGTTACAAGATACCTGAGACAGCGAATTTGGTTTATATTTCTTTTGATTTGCCATCTATTAATGACTTTGTGCAAAATATAGATTATGTGGTAGATGGATATGAGACACTTCAAGATCAGATAGTTTGGAGAGATTTATGTTTCGTAGTAGATGAAGATGTGGATTATGGTACTGTATTAGATGTCGCAAAAAATGTACATGGTGTATCTGATTTAGAAGTATTTGATTTGTACAAAGGAACGAATTTACCGGAATGAAAGAAATCTATAGCATTCAAGATAAAGATTAAATGAGAAAATATGCAGACAGAAGAAATTAATGCAGTCATGGACAAAGTAATCAAAAAGGTTGAGGTTACTTGCGCTAAATTAAGAGAATAGAATAATTAAGAGTTAATAATTAATAATTAATAATTCGTGGTATTTTGGTCTGATTGGACTATTTATGGGGAAATATGGGTTGGAAAATCTAGACAAATTTTAGGAATAGCACAAAACTTGATTTAAGATTGTAGCAAAATATCCAGAAAAATTCTGACTTAGAAAAGAAAAGTAGAAAATAGGCCACTCAGATGAGTGGCTTTTTTTTATCTATTTTTATTTATTGAAACAATGTAATATCTGAGATTTGAGCTGCGAAATATGGTAAGTCTTTGTCTGCTTCTTTCCAAAGCATAACGAATGGTTTATCAAAATAGAAGTAACGATGCTCTATCTCTTGTGGCATGGCTACAGATGTGGTTTTCATCATACCAATCCATGCTTCACTTTTGATATATCATCACGATTTATTTAATTCAAATTCTATGGTCTGTAGTGCTTTTTCTATATTACATATATCTCCGTCTGCTGCTAAGAAATTTTTGTTTTCCAATTCTTTGAATTCTTGTAGAGTTTTGACTTTTAGATTTGGTACTTTTAGGAGGTCGTCTTTTGTGAAATAGTGCTTTTTTTGGTATTCATCTCATTTAGCCACAATATCGTTGTAGATATCCAAGAAAGAGTCTCATTCCACTCCCCTTGCGAGAATTATATCTTCTCATTCCTTGCTTTTTAGAGCTATTGCGAAATCGTCGTCGGAATTATAATAGTATACATAGACTTGACTATATAATTTACTATCAGAACCTCATTTTATTCAGAAATATTCAATATCATCATATTTATCATCAAATGTTCACTTATCTAATTCGTCAAAAGCATTTTCAAAATTAAAAATCTTTTTTAGCATTGCATAAAAACCATATCTTTTCTCATCTTTTCAATCGTAGTAATCATCGCTTTGTGGGACATCAGACCAGTCTAATTGATTTAGTATATCACTTGTCTCATTGAATTTTGTTTTAATTCCATCTTCAATTTCTGCTTTTAAGTCCAATGTAAGTAGTCCAAATTTGCTGTAGTAACTATTTGGTGAGAGGTATTCATTTGAAAAAGTTTGTTTATTTAAGTTTTCTACTATTTGTAATTGAGGATTGAAAACTACATCTTGTTTTACTACTTCATTTACCATATCATTCCAAACCAGTTGAAATGTTCAGCACCACATACTGTCCGCTGTTATTTCATCATCAATCGATGGTAAAATGTGTAAATTTCCATCTGAAACTACTTTATCATCTCATGTGTTTGCTACAATTTCAGGTATATCTGGTTTTAAAATAAAATTTCTTATGTCACTAAGATAGTGATATATAATTATAGAAACAACTAAAATTAAAACTATAAAACAAATCCAAATAATTGTCTTTTTTTTCATTTTTAGTATAAGAAAATAAATTATTAATCGCTTGAATAATTATCGAAATATCATTGGATGAAAACCACAGGAGTTCATTTATCTCCGGATCCTGAAGTTAAGTCACATAATGATCAAATTAAATCTGTGTATCTTCTTGGGGTGGTTCATTGTGTCTCAATTTTTCATTTTAAGTTTTTGTCTTTGGTTTTTATCTCTTCTCTGATAGCATTGTTTAAATCTTCTCATTTTAAATCAGCGAATTTGTTGTCGGAAATGTATTTTAATTTCAGTTCGTTTGGACTTCATTCCAATCATTTTGTGTATGCTGGTGACACGACAGGATCTGCTAATTCCCAAATTTTTCATACAGGATCTTTGAATGCTCCGTCTCCGTAGACCATAACTTCTATCTCTTTACCTGTGATGTCTCTTAGTTTATTTTGAATTTCTTCTACTAGTTTTTGTCAATTTGCTGGGAAGAGCTTTACTCTTTCTTCTGTAGATCTGTTTGATCATAGTAATCCATATTCTTTGTTGAATCAACTGTCTCATATTGGTGATGTCATGATCTCATCCATTCAGATTATTTTTCAATCTGTGTGTGCTTTGAGTGTCTCTTTGGTCTCAAATCTAGTGTGTATATCACATACTAGTATATCTTTTACATAATCAAGGATAGCAGTAGGATTATTCGCTAATATTATCTCAGCTTCGCATCATTCTTTCTCAATTAGATCTTTGTAAAATTTCACCATATTTACTCATGTGAAGATGTGTTTCCACTCACCAAATTTTTCCCAATATTCATCTTCTGTAATTATATCCGTGTATGGATTGATTTCACTTTTTTTGAGTTTTTCTCTATCTAGTATATCATTTCATACTTCATCGCTTGGGTAACTAATTTGTAATGTTATCTTGTCCATAGCTCTTGCCATAGCTGATAAAAGTACAGCGAAACGGTTACGAGATAATATGGGGAATAATACTCATATGTGTTTTGTCTGAAATTTTGTAGCAATATCTTGGGATATCTGGTCTACTGTGACATAATTTCCGCTTGATATTCATACCACAGCTTCCGTGACAGCTACGATATCACGATCTTTGAATGAAAATCATTCTGATTTTTGTGCTCTCAATAGACTCTCTACTACGATATTTGCTAAATCATCTCATTCTTTGATTACTGGTGTCCTAATACCTCTAACTACTGTACCTACATATCTTTCAGTCATGTTGATGTAGATAAATGATAAAACTTTCATTATCATATATCCAATTTTTGATTTAATTCAAACATATTTTTGTTGAACTTATATTTGACATTATTGAAAAAATAAATACTATGTGTGTGATAAATTAACAAAAACTTAAATTCTCTGTTATGGAAAAAGCAATTAAAACCTTATTATCTTTCGCCATCATTATTGTAGTGGTGATGACCGGTCTTGCACTGTTCATACCGGGTGAGATTTTTGCCAGACAACTTGCATTTCTTGTCTTGGCTTTTGTCGCTCTTATTGTCTTGGTCGTGGTTTGGGTGCTTCTTTTTTATAAGGAGACCACACCTATATCTAAGACAAGAAACATAGTGTCTCAGATACTTGTGTTGGTTGCAATCTTAGCATGTGGTTCTATGATCTTGGTGGTTTTCTTGAATTCAGGAGATTTGTATGCAAGATATGGATCAATGTGGCTCTTACCAATTGTGTCTATCGTTTCCTTGATTGTGGTTTATCGTCTGCAATTTGGGAAAAGATAAGAATCAATGCCTATACTGTGCTCATCATTATGAGTGCAGTTTTTTTTGTTCTGGTTGAATTTATAAAAAAATTATTTATATTTTATTCTAGTGATTTGATAACAAAATTTTTAAAATAAAATAATATGAATAAGCGAAAAATTATCAGTACGGTTATGCTCCTTTTTGTGTTTCTTGCAATTATAGGAGTGATTGTTTCATTTGCAAAAGATGCTGATATATGGGGGTTTGGTTGTATTTTGCTTATTTTCTGTCTTTTGGAGGCAAGGGCAAATCTCCTCTCGTATTATCGGTAAATTCTGCACGAATTATGAGCTATCATTATTGGTAGCTTTTTTCTTTTCCAAATATTTTCCTGAGAAATAATTTCCTATGTATTTTGCATGGTCAGTATTTTATTATTGCATCTCTATGTTCTTTTGTTCAGTATCATTTGTGCTTTTTGAAATTGTATTTTGGATATTTTTTGTCTATTTCATTTTCCATGATTCTGTCTCTGCTTACTTTTGCTAAGATTGATGCTATGGAAATTTCTTTGATTTTGTCGTCTCATTTTATCACGGTTTGTACTGGAATTCATAGGTCTTTGTCTAATCAAAATTTATTGTTTCAGTCAATGACTAGTTCTATAGTTTCGTTGTTTTCTTTTTGTCGGATTGTGAGTTCTTTTTTTGTGATGGCAACTGTAACCTCACCCCCTGCCCCTCTCCTATCAGAGAGGAGGGCTTTTGTGCTTTTTAATATTTTTGAAATTCATCTTTTGATTGCAAGGTTTAGGGCTTTAGTCATTCACAATTTATCTATTTCGGTATTTGTCACTGTTCATATAGCGAATATGATTTTTCCATCTGATTGTAATTTTTCTATTTTTGGAAAAAGTGCTTCTCTTTGTCTTTCTGATAATTTTTTGCTATCTTTAAATGGTGTTTTATCAAATTTTTTTAATGGCAAAACTATCCCTATGTGCATAGGTCATGCTAATGGTCATCTACCTGCTTCGTCTATATATAATTTCATATTAATTAACAATTAATAATTAATAATTAAGAATTTTGGATGTTCCTTTATTATTTATTAATTATTAGTTATTTCAAAACAAGAAATTTTATAAAATTCTTCTCAATTCATCTAATGTAGTTTTTCACTCTAACATTTTGATTATTCCATCTTCTTTGAGTGTGAGGAATCCAAATCATCTGGCTTTGCTATATATTTCTAATTCGCTGTTTCATTCATTTATTGCTTTTTTGATATCATCTGTAATTTCAAGTGTTTCTATGATTGCTAATCTTCATTTATATCATGTACCATTACATTTTTCGCAACCTACTGCTACTGGTATATATCAGTCAAAATTGATTTCCATGGTAGGATTTGCATCTTTGATCCTTTTGATTGCTTCTGAAATTTCTCATTTTTCTGAGAAATCTCATTCTTTTTTACTTGCACAGTGTGGACATAATTGGCGGACTAATCTCTGTGCAACTAGTAGATTTAGTGATTGTGCTAAAATATAAGGTTTTATACCCATATTTATCAATCTATTTATACTTTCAATTGCTGAATTTGTATGTAATGTAGTATATACTTTGTGTCATGTCAATGCAGCATTCATACTGATATTTGCTGTCTCAAAATCTCTGGTTTCTCATACCAATATGATATCAGGATCGTGTCTCAGTATGGCTTTTAGTCATTCTGCATAATCATATCATTTATTGTAATTGATTTGTGATTGTTGTATTCATTCTATCTGGTATTCTACTGGATCTTCCAATGTTATGATTTTTTCTTTTCAGTCGTTCAAGTAGCTTAATATTGTATACAAAGTCGTTGTTTTTCATGATCATGTAGGTCATGTCAGGATTGTGATACCTGTATGTTTTTCCAATGACTTCCTCAATGTATCATATGTCCTTCATACAAATCATAATTTTTCAAATGTGGAGATTCATTTATTTGGATCCAAAAATCTCAATACTACACTTTCTGAATTTATTCCTGGCATGAAGTTTACTCTGGCATCTACTTTTTTGTTTTCTCCGTCTTTGTTTGTGGCTTCAAATGTAAATCTACCGTCTTGCGGTATGTAATCTATATTCATTTTTACTCATGATATGAATTTGATTTTTTGCATATATTTGGCAAAATCTGCATGGGTAAATTCTAATACGGTTTGTAGTACTCAGTCTATTCTTAGTCTGCACAAAATTCATGATTCTTGTGATTGGAAGTGTAGGTCTGATGCTCATGTCTGGAATGCTAATCTGATGATCTCCATGATAAATTTTCATGGTTCCATCGTGTCTCTTTGCTCGTATACTTTTTGCAATATTGCTATGGCTCATTGTCATGATGCAGTTTTTTGTTCTCTTTCTTTTTCTTCTTCGTTTTTTAGCTTTTCTTCATATTCATCGTATCGTGTCATAGCTTGTTTAAATCCTTCTGTGGATGTGTAATCTATATCTGTTTTAAATCATTTTTGTTCAAGTGATTTGGTTATTTTTTGTAATTCTTCTGGAAAATTATTTGTTGTCAATATTTTTAGTGTGTTTTTTTCTCTATCAAAAATTATGGTCTGTGTTTTCTCACATTCTTCTCTGCTCATAATTTTGATTTCCTTGAAATTCGGTTTAATCTCCTTTATGTCTGATATATCTAGTATTGATTTAATAATTCCAGCCATACAGATTTGCTAAAAATAAATATATAATTATTTTAATCAAAATAAAAAAAAAAGCAAAAATTCACATTTTTTTCGTCGTAAATTATTGCCTTTTTGAAATATTGTTATATGATATATATTATCGCTTTTTGAAACTTGGACAAACAGATTGTACATTTATGTGTGCAAATCATTCATACTTTATTCCATCAACTATTGCTTGTTTCAAAGCTGGTAGATCTGTACAAGGTACAGATACACAGTATTTTGCTCAGGCTGCTTTCACTAATTCTACAGGATCAAATGGAGCTGTAGTATTTCACTCTGGAGTAGATTTTGTCTTGATGTTTAGAGGTGTAGTAGGAGAAGCTTGACCAGTAGTCAAAGCATAATTTTGGTTGTCTCATGTGATATGAACAATATTGATATTTCTCCTTGCTGCATGTAGTAGGTGTCATAATCCTATTCCATAAGTATCTCCATCTCATGAATATGAAATTACAGTCAATTTTGGATTTGATAATTTTACTCAGATGGCAAAAGGTACTCCTCTACCATGCAAAGTTTCACATCCATATCAGTCTATATATTGGCTCATTTTACTGCTACATCAAATTCATGTGATGACTACAGTTTCATTTTTGGGGATATTTAATTCTTGTAGTGCTTGTTTGATTGCGAGATGTATCATGAAATTTCAGCATCCTGGGCATCGTTGAAATTTATTTAAGTTGGTTCTCATGGAAAAAAAATTATTTATATAAATTCATTTTTTGCCCTCTTTTATTTAAAGGAGGTGGCCGGAGGCCGGAGCCCCGATGTATCGGGGCCCACCCCTTCGGGGAGCCCCTTTCAGCAAAGAGGCACAATATTTTAGTAATTATTTCAAATCTTCTTTGAATATTGGATATAAATCAAATTTTCTTATATGATTGATTTTGTTTTCTCGGTTTGGTGATCTCAAATTACATTCATTTTTGATTAATCTCTCAAGAGATCAATTTTCGTTCATTTCAACAAATGTCAGTTGTTTTATTTGATTTTCGTGCTCGTTTAATCGTGTTTTTAATCTTGGATCTAATGGTTGGAATACAGTGATGATTATTAATCCAATATTTGAATCTCATTTTATGCAATCTTCTAGCACATATCTATTAAATCCAAATGAAACATAGAATTTTTCTGCATTTGGATTGATTATTTCGTATCAGTAGAAGTTGTCGTTGAATTCTGTGTCAATGAATGTTTTCATTTTTCTACTTCTTTTTGCCATCATTTTTGATTTCATTTCTGGATCTTCGCTTGATTCTCAGTATTCACCGTGTTCGTATGATGTAGCGATAAATTCTCAATTTACTGTTCATGGTACTACATATGGAGAAATTCCACTTTCTGTATCTTTGTATCTTTTGTAATCATTATTGTTTAAATCTATGTTTTCTGGCTGTAAAATTGGTTCTGCTTTTAGATTTTTTTCGCTTATTGATATGTAAGATTCGCTGTATTGTTTATCTACTAGATAAATTATAGGGTGTTGATATTTATCAGACCAATTTAATGTCTTTCCTATTAAATTATATCAATTTTCAAAAGTATCTGGTGCTAAAACTATTGGAAAAGTTTCTCAGAAACTTGCATTCAAGGCATAGTCTATATCTCATTGTCATGTGAAAGTAGGGGTTCAAGTACTTGGTCCATCTCTTTGGGATAGTACATAGACTCATCCAATTTCAGCTTGATTTGAGAATGATATTGATTCTGTCATGAGAGCAAATCCTCCTCCACTTGTACCACACATGGCTCTTTTTCATGCGAATTTTGCTCAAAGCATGGACATAGCTACAGCGATTTCATCTTCTCATTGAAAGAATGTGATTTCATTTTTTACATTTCATTTGCTCATTTCTCATGTCACTACATCAATTATGGAAGATGCAGGTGTCATAGGGTAAGCACTATATCGTCATAATCAGCTTGCTATAGCTCATTTTCATATGATTTCGTTTCCAAAGTACATTATTTTTGGTGCTCAGATATTTGCTAATGCTCAAATTTCTTTGTCTGTACATAGATCGTATCATTCTTTCAAAATTTTCAGATTATCTTCCAATGATGGTTTTCATGCAAATTCTTGTCTTACTATTTCTTCTCATTCTGCTAGATCTATTCAAAATAATTTCATTGCATATCCAAAAGCAGGAATATTTTTGTATTTTCGTGGTTGAGTTTTTAGGTTTATGATATCTCATAGTTCATAAACTTTTTCATTTTTGGTAATTGAATAATCATCAAAGCAGATGAAATAATCTAATTTTTTTGAAATGAAAAATTTGTCATCTGAAAAATATACAGCTATGAAATTATTGTCTCATTTGATGACTGATGCATATTCCTTGTCTACTAGCACATTATATCATTTTTTTGCCAATAAATTTGCTAGCATCAATCAAGCAGTGTTTACTCATCATCATGCTGGTCACGAAAATCAAATCGCAAAATTCATTTTTGAATTTATAAAAATAAAGCAGTTTGTTTTATACGAAAATATATTAAAAATACAATATATCTTTTTTTTGTTATTGGTTATTGGGGCTTTCAGCCCCAAACCCTGATCCCGATGTATCCGGACAAAAAAGACTCTCGCTTCATTTGTTCCTATAGTACTGTGTGATAAAGCTGAACTGAAATTAAAATAATATGAAAAATACACTATATGTTTTACATATAGTGTATTATGTTGGTTGTGATTAGCTTGTTAGATAGGGAAATGCATTTTTAAATGCATAGCTGAGAGTTCGTGCACATATTCTCAATTGATGAACTTCATCGCCGATAGTACATTGAGGACTGTAGTGTCCGTGATGTCTCTTTGCATCATCAGAACATCTTTTAGAATAGTCACAGTTAACACAATCTCTCATGTTTTCCTCCTCTGTTGCTTTTTGAAGTGCACTTTTTTGGATTTGTTCTCTTTTTTCTTGGTATCTCTTCATTTTGAGAGTTAGCACAGTCTTTCTTTTTCTTTTCAATTTTTTCTTTTTATTTATCTTTTTCATAAGTAAGTGTTTTTTTATTGTTTGTGTTGATTGTTTTTTATTAAAAAATACTATATTAAAAATCTATATAAAGTCAATTGAATTTAACATTGTAGTATTTATTTGCCTCCGGCGGGTTACTTTTGTCTACCAGCAACAAAAGTACCCAAAAATGCCTCTCGGCTCACTTTGCAATTTCAAATAATACCTCACTTCGTTTCGGTATTAGTGAAATTCAAAGCTGAGCCGAATTTTTATTTAAAAAACAAAATGGTGGATTAATCTCCACCATCCATGATTTTAATGATATTATCCATACATGTTTCCATAACTTTCATTGAACCTATCAGTTTGAGTTGTCTTTCTCCTAAATGAGTCACTCTGTAGGTACCTTTAATATCACCATTTTTTAGGTCTGTTGTGGTAGATATGAAACCAAGTTTCTGGAAATGAAGAAGAATCTCAGACTTATGGCCATGATTGAGTAGGTCACAAGTGTTTCCAATGGGATTTGATAATAAATAATTCGCTGTGTCAGATCTATCTTTGTCCACAAGCTGATTATTTAGTTCTTCCATGTTTGATTGCAGGTTTTCTAAGTTTTTCTGCAATCTCTTTTTTCTAAATTTTTTAAATATGCACATAATGATTTTTTTTATTTCCTGTATTTTTTATAGAAATATTTTTTTGTTGTTCAAGTTTTTTTATTTTTATTGAATATATGACAATGATATTCTCTCAAAATCTTTTAGTTTTTGTACTTTTTCTCTGTAAAAATCTAGTATTTCTGTCTCGTTAAATCAATCTTTGATTATATTTATCAATGTGATTGGTCAGGTGGTTTCTGCTAGGTGGACTAATTTATATTGAGATTTCACTGGTCTTAATCTTACGAGGTTTTCGTTGTCATTATTATCTCTTCACATTACACAGTATCACCGATTAAATGTTTTTAGTCTACCATATTTGATGATTTCCGTATCTATTGATTGGATTTCATTTTTGAAGTTATCAAATAATGATCTTAATTTAGCTGAATATCATTCTTGGGTGAGGAGACATCATCATCAAGGCATTTCGTATCATATTAGTCCAAATTCTTTGGCTAGTTGCATTTGTTTCTGTCTTCATCTTCAGCTGATATCTAACAATTTGGATCTATCTACTAATCAATTTAATTCATATGATGTCTCTGGTAATAGTTTTGCACAAAGTGGCCTTAGAATTTCTCTTCATGAGATCTTGTTGACTGAATTTAGTCCTCTAGTAGTTTGACTCATTGGTCTTTGTCATAGGACTTCTCATGAAGCTATTATGTCGTATCATTCATTTTGTGCAATTTCAAATGCTGTCTTTATCATGAATCCATGACAATCTATACATGGGTTCATGTTTTTTCAGTATCCGTATTTTGGATTTTTTACTATTTCTAGGTGTTCTTTTGAGATGTCTACGAACTTTATCTTGAATCAATTATTTGTAGCTAGTTTTTCTGCTTTCGCTTTTCAGAAAAAAGGAGTATGAAATGTGATAGCTGTACAATCTATTCATTGTGATTCCAACACTTTTAGTGCTAGTACACTATCTAGTCATCATGAAAGTAATACAAGAGCTTTGGTCATTTTTTCATTTGTTAATAAATTATTATAGCAGTGTATAACAAAAAAGTGATTAAAAAAAAGTCATTTTGTTTAATCTTGTAATGTCAGTGTTTTTGCTAGATTATTATTTGAGTATTCAGAATTTCATGTAACATTTTTTATGATTTCCAAATTTGGTAGATTTACTTTTTCATCTAATGAATTTAATTCTATTTCAAGTATTGCATATTCATCACTGAATGGGTAAATATCTAGCTCAAAATACCTGTTGTCATATAGGAAACAATATCTGTCCTTTGTGATATGATGTAATGAATAATCTGCTTCTGTCATGAGTTTTAGATATTCTTCTTTTGTTATCTTTTTTTCAAATTCATATCTTTCTCAGTCGAAAATCGGCTTTTTCTCTGTATAGTAATAACTAAATCAATCTGTCTCATTTCATCTTTGTCTGATCCTCCTTTCGTTTCAATTTTTACTTTTTAGGTATGCCTGTACTATTTTTGCTTTTGATATTATTCATAGATTTTTTAAATCTTCAATAGTTGGTTTTTTTATCAGGTATTTTTGTTCAATTTCTTTTGGTAGTGGCTCTCATAGTACTCAGCAGATTTCTTTGATTACATTTGAAATTTTTCATGAGAATGTGGTATCGTTGCTTATGACTCTGAGATGTGGATGTCATATCCATGCATTTTTTGTTTTTTCATCGGCAATTATTGCTTCTTGTGGTGATTCATGTCTGGCTGCATTATTTCCCGTACTCTCACTGTTTGGATCGTTTCGTTGATAATATTTCGTAGCTCATAATGCTGCTGTAACTAGATGTATAACAGCATTGTATTTATCTCTTACATCATTTGGGGCTAGATTTCTTTCTTTTAGTAGTTTGTTGTATGTCTGTTCATCAATATATGCTTTTCCATCGCAGACTCCTCTATCATATAAAATAAGAATTTTTTCGTTTGGTAATTTTTCTGCGGCTTTGTCTAATATTTCTTCTTCCTGTAATTGTTTATCCAATACAAATCATTGAAATTCTCATCAAGTTAATCATGAATCATACGTAATTCCTGATTGACTTAGTGAAGTCGCTGCTTCTGGACAGACTAATACCTTGTATCCCATTTCACTAAATTTGTCGATTAATGTGTTTAATGCTGTCGTTTTTCATGAGCAAGGTCCTCATGTGAGACAGATTCTTGTGATTTCTTTGTTCATTCGTATATTTGTGAATATATAAAACTTTTAAAAAAATATACTACATTTCTGTAGTATATTTCTGTTTTTATATCTGATTTCTGAGTTGTTTTTTGTGTGTGCTTTGAGAAGTCTGTATCCTAGTCATGTTTTCCATTTTCTATAATTTGGTAGCTTCTCTTTGTGGTACATGTGATTTCTGTGTACGATTAAATACACTTTTTATATATTTATTTCATGGTAAATTTCAATTTATTATTCGATATTTTGATATTCTCATTTTTTGAGCGATCAGCAAATTGTTCATCAATCAATTTTGTATGTTCAATTCGTTTTGAAATAATTTTGTAAATTCTCTAAATAATCGTAGTAATCTACAATGTAAATTTTTCCATCTTCACTCAATATTTTGTCTGCCTGCTCCAAAAATTGTTTTAGTTTGTTTGGAAAACAGTGTAGGATATGGTTTATAAAGATAATGTCTTTGCTACCAGTTTCAATACCTTCAATGTTTTCTCAATATGATGGATTTAGTTTTATATTACCTGGTATTTTGCTATTTCGTTCTTCTAGTCATTGAATTAGGATAGGTTTGTTGCTAAATAGTTGGTCTCTCCTTTCTTTTAGTTTTTGGGTTTCTTCTAATTTTTCTTGTAGTTCTTGTTCCTTTATGGTTAGATTGTCATATAGTTCATAACATTGTTGGGTGTTTAGGCGATCATTATCAAAAACTTGTGAAAGTTGGGCTCTTATTTTTATGAGTTCTTTTTCTAATCTTTCTAGTGATTCTTGTAGGATGTTATTCTTTTCATGTCTTCTCTCGTATGATTGTTTTAGCCATTCGTGTGTCTCTTTTCGTTTCCTTTCTCTTAGCTCTGGACTTCAATATATTGGATCTATGACTTCTACATTTACATTTCATTTTTTTGCCAAATCTATTTCCAAAATTCAGAATCATCATCATATGCTTGCTACTTTTTTTCATTCAAAATCTGAAAAATCAAGTCACATCAAATTCAGATAATCTTTGGTGATTAAGTTTGGGCTGATGCTTTTTATATCAGCGAACTCTGGTTCTATCTGTGGTTGGTTTATGCTTTTCATTATTTATTTTTTATATGATAATCATTGTGGATATTTTAAATAATTTCATATAAATATCAATTTAAAATATTGACTTTGTTTATAATATTAATATACATGTTGTAGTAAAATATTGTTAAACAAAAAAAGGAGGTAAAAAATGACCAATGAAGAATTTATAAGGAAATATCAATGTGGTCAATGTGAAGTCAGTCTGTATTGCGAATCGAATAATTCATTTTGCTTTACTACTGAGGCAATGTTGAAAGCTGCTGAATGGAGGGAAAAAAATCCTGATGGTCTGGTTGGTACACTTGATGGATTTATTCACAAAAATTATTGTGTCTCTTGTGGTAATAACTGTGTTTCATTTAATGTGAACAAGAATTGCGAGACAGTCAAAGCTATACTCAAGATTATTGAGTGGAAAGATGAGGAGAGAAAAAGATGCTGAGAATTTCTTGGCATCTTTTTTTATGTTTTTCGTTATTTATTTTATCTTTTTCTATTTGGGGTGCTTCGCCCCCAAACCCCAGACCCACTTTTGTCTGCCAGCAACAAAAGTGGGCAAAAATGCCTCTCGGCTCACTTCGCAATTTCAAATAATACCTCACTTCGTTTCGGTATTAGTGAAATTCGAAGATGAGCCGAAATTTTGATTTTAAATATATGATGTTGCTTTAATTTACAAAAAAAGAGACATTATAGCCTCTTTTTTGTTTTATTTTTCAATTACTTGTATTCATAATTCATTTAATATCTTTGGATCGACTTCGCTTGGAGCATCAATCATCAAATCACGATATTTTTGATTCTTTGGGAATGCGATTACTTCACGGATATTCTCTGTCTTTTGGAATAGCATTACCATCCTATCAAGTCCCAATGCTAATCATCCATGAGGAGGAACTCAGTATTCAAAACATTTTAGTAAATGTCCGAATCTATCTTGGATTTGTTTCTCTGTAAGTCATAATATTGCAAATATTGCATGTTGGAGTTCTCTGTCATGTATCCTAATACTTCATCATCATGCTTCACATCCATTTATAATCAAGTCATAGCAATCGGCTCTGACTGCTAATAATTTTTCTTTTTCTTCCTCTGTCATAGTTCATCATTGTGAAATTTTTCTTCATAATTCTTTTACAAATGGGATATCTTTGTCTTTTGGTTTTGTGAATGGATGATGAACTGAAACTAATTCTCATTCATTATTGATTTCAAATAGTGGAAAATCTACGATATATGAACAGTTTAATTCATCTTCTTTTCATTTTATTGATTCAAAGTGCTGTATGAGTTGGTTTCTTAGCATTCATAGATATTTAACTACATCGTCTCGTGTTCATGCTTGGAATAATAATGTGTTATCTACAGGTAATAAATCTCATAATTTCTTTAGGCTTTCTTCATTGATGAATTTTGCTATTGATCATTTCAATCATTCTGCTGTGTTTGCTAACCAAGCTAAACCTTTTGAACCATATTGTTTCAGATATGCATCGTATTTGTCTGCCTCTGCTCTACTCAATGCTTTTTTTACTTGAATAGCTTTGACACATTTTGCTTGTTGAAATATGCTGAAATCTGTACTTTTTGCTCGTTCTGTCAATTCATTAAATCAGAAATCTGTAGTTCTCAATTCTGGTTTGTCTGATCCGTAATTATCCATCAAGTAATCCCATGTATTTAGTGGAAATGCTTTTGTAGTGTCGTTTCTTCATGGTCATACATTTTCTAAAAGATGTTTCATAAATCTTTCTGTTACATCCAATATATCATCTTGGTCTATGAAAGACATCTCGTAGTCTATCTGTGTAAATTCAGGTTGGCGGTCTCATCTAGGATCTTCGTCACGGAAACATCTGGCAATTTGGATATATTTATCAATTCATGCTACCATTAACATTTGCTTTTGTTGTTGTGGAGATTGTGGTAATACAAAGAATTTTCATGGTTCAAATCTGGCTGGTACCACAAATTCTCTGGATCATTCAGGAGTGTTCTTTACAAAACATGGGGTCTCAATATGTAAAAATCATTCTTTATCAAAGAATTTCAAAGTCTCTGTGTAGATTTTGTGTCTTACCACCAAATTTTCTCTCATTTTCTCTTTCCTGAGGTCTAAGTAACGATATTCCAATCTCATATCTTCTCCTACTGCAGTATCGTGATCTACTGGAAATGGTAATTCTTTGCATGTAGAAAGTATCTCAATATTTGTAGGAATAATCTCAATCTCTCATGTGATCATATTTTTGTTTACCATATTATCGGGTCTTGGTGAAACTTTTCAAGTCACTCTGACAACATACTCAGATTTAATTTCGCGAAGTAAATCATCAAGGTTTGATATATTATTTTTTAGTTCGGTGTTGTCTGGATTTACTGTGACTTGTGTGATACCATAGCGGTCTCTCAAATCTATGAAATTTAATCATCAGAGATTTCTGTTTTTATTTACCCAACCTGAAAGGGTGACAGTCTCTCATATATTTTTTCAAGTTAATTCTCCACAGGTATGTGTCCTATACATTTGTTATTAATAATTAATGATTAAAAAAATTTTAGTTTCTAGTCTCTTGTCTCTAGTCACTAGTTTTATTTTCCTCGTCTAGCGACTAACGACTAATGACTGGCGACTGGTTTCATTTTATTTCATCTGCTACTGCTTGTAATTCTTCTAAGCTTGCTTGGTCTCATGATCATATTCAATTTGCAAATCAGACTCAGTCGTAGAATGGATATAATTTTATATGTGCATGATTTACTTCTAATCATTCTACAGCTAATCCTACTCTATCCACTTTTAGTCATTTTTTGAGTATATTTGCTACTTTTTTAGCTGCTTGGAAATATTTTGCGATAAAATCATCATCTTTTGCCAATATGTCTGAATCCATATGATTTTTTGTGATTACGAGTGTCATTCATTTACGATTTGGGAAAGCATCCAATATTGCTACGAAATCATCATCTTCTCGGATTTTAACTGAAGGAATTTGTCAATCTAAGATTTTACAGAATATACAATTCTCATCTCTCATAATAATGAAGAGTTAATAATTAAAAATTAAGAATTTTGCACTCTTGCATATTTGTTATAAGTTTTGAAATAATAAATTCAATATAAATTGTCCTCTAAATTATTTTTGTTTTATTTTCTACCAAAATCGGCTGGAATCTCTCATCGTTCTTCTGTTTTTCGTTTCAAAATTCTTGTTGTATATTTGTTTTCGGAAAGCCATTTCTCTGCTCTTTTGATTAATTCAAAAATGTCTTTATTTTCAGCAGTTTTTTTTAGATTAGTTTTACATTTTCATTCTGATACTCGTTTGATTGCTCGTTTGGAATCTGAATAAATTGCTTTGTCTGAATTTAGTTTTTTTAGGTAGCTTAGACCGTGAACAAGAGCGAGAAATTCTCATATATTATTTGTTCATTCTCATAATTTTTGGTGAAAAATTTGCTGTCAAGTGGTGAGGTCAATTCATTGGTATTCTGTAAATCAAGGATTGTGGCTACATGCTGCATCTACAGCAATACTATTTTTTTCAAATGGAATATCTTTTTCAAATCGTTTTTCTCTGGTATAATATGGTTCGTATCATTTTTCTAGGGCTTCTTGTGCTTCGGCTAATGTTTTGAATGATTTGTATTTGGCTCATTTTACTCATACGACAAAATCTTTGCATTCATCTCGTGAAGTGAATATTCAACTCTGTTTTCATTCTCGGATAACGTAATATTTCAAAATAATTAATATTTAAAAATTAAAAAATAATTTACTCTCTAGTCGCTTGTCTCTAGTCGCTAGTAATTTTTATTTGTATATTTTTATTTTAATATAATACAAGAAAAAGTCCTAAAGATTTTGTGAACTTATATTTTTTATAGTCTTAATAGAGAATATTCCTATAAAAAAGTAGAGAATCTTGATTTTTTCTTTTTGATGTTTATATTATTTTTTGAAAATAATATAATATGTCATAATAAAAATACTTGCTTATGGAAAATGATGAAAAAAACAGAAAACCTGTCAAACCAATGGGGCCTGCTGTTCATGGCAGAAAAAGAACTTCTTTGATCTCTAAATTATATAGAAAAAATCATTTAGATGGTACAAAACCTTTGGTGATAATTTTCATGAATATGTATCTGGTTTTCAATGAAACAACTCTTAGTCCGCATTATTGATGCGGATTTTTTTTAATATTTATAAAATTATATAAAATTTTTGAAATTTGTTTTAAAATTTAGTGTGAAATTCCTGTTATAATTTAGTATTTTATATGAATGTAAAAATATTTTTACATATTATTATTTTGTTTATTTGACATTTTTAGTATTTATTATATAATATAATTGAAAAATAAAAATAAGTCAAATAAAAAAATAAAAGTTATGTTAACAGTAATTATTTTCGCAGTAGTTTTAGCAGTAATTTCTGCTTTGTTAATTTATTTTAAGCCAAACTTTGTTAAATGGGGTAAAACGTGTTATGTTATTGTGTGTGCAGTAGTTGGTATGGATATAGGTGCATTTGTTGCTAGTTTTTTCCCTCAAAATTATGAGGTCTCTGAATGTAATGTGTATTACATTTTGGATAAAAAGCCTATTAGTATCCAATCTGGTTCTGATGAAATCACTTTCTTTATTGATGGAGGTGATGGTAAAACAATCCCAATGAATGTTAAGGTAAACTCTGTATTCATAAAGCATATTAATGGTGAAGACTCTAAGGTTGAAATTATTAAGTATGTCAGAACTAATAAGTTTGCATTGGGAGGTCCTAAGGTAGATGTCAATATTCTTATTTCTGATCCGCATCATTGATGCGGATTTTTTTTAATAAAAAAAACTTGCATTTTGTTGCAAGTTTAAGGGGTTAGGAAGAAGAATATCAAAACAAATTATATTGATATTGGACTAATCTAGAATAGACCTTTGTCTAAGTGATGTTTGTCCAAATTAATTTACACTTCTCATAAAAGTTAAGTTATAAATATGGCCAATTGTTTTATTTTTATTTTTGTATGAGAATTTATTGTAAATTTATTCAGTTTTTGAATACTTCAGCTAGGGGTTAGATTAGTATGAGATATCTATATCCTTACTAAGATTGGCCGAAATTAGCTTGAATGATAGTTATCGTAATATACTAGTCTAATCCGAAGGAGGAGTAAGCCAATACTGAACTATCTCTCCTAAGAATACCGGTAATTATAATTAATATTATATTGTTGATATTAGGTTATTATATGAGTTTTTGTCTTTCTATTTTATAAGTTGACCTTACAAAATATGAGACTATCATATAATATTAATATGCCAAATAGTATTGATTCTATATTAATTTTGGTAAGGTGAGTCATGTTAATAATGAGTCACAATATTTATAGAACGAGGCTATAAACATTGTTTGTTCAAAATTTTAAGACAGACTAATTCAAAATTTGATATAGATATCGTATTGTTGATATATCTTTACATATTACGGCTATAATAATTTAGATTCAATTTTATATGAAATGAATCCATATATAATTGAGAAGATCATCATAGTTTTTTTATGTTAAGAATTACAAAACGATGATTATAAATACTTGATAGTATTGATAGAAAAGAATTTATCAATGTAACTGTTTAATACCTTCTTCCTAAGATATACAAAGTGAGAATAATATTAGTTAATAGATATATGAATGTTTCGCATACATACACTATAAATCAAATATCATTTCATCTTCGTACGTTTATATTATAATCAGAAAAAAATATTTTGCAAATTTTTGGGCACTTTTTTATATAGGTGATACCTGTGTTTTCTACTTTTTTTATAAAAAAGTGCATTTTTTTTGAAAATTTTCTATAAAAATTATGATTTAATTTGTATTAAGTTTTAATTTTACCTCCGGTGGGTTTTATCCCGCCCTGCGGGACTCCTTTTAGTCGCTTTTATTCGCTCAAAAAGTAACCAAAAAAGCTTTTGCACACAATTTTAGCACTTAGTTGCTTTTTGCATATTAATGTGAGAATACGAACTCGCTCCTACGACATCGTCGCTCGTTTGAGGTTGGTTTGTTGATTTTTTGATTGATTACGAAGTCGCAATAAAATTGTGTGTCATTAATTGTGTTTTTACAGAATAAAAAAATATGGTCCACAAGGGACCATATTTCTATTCACTTCATAGGAATCATCATGATTGGATATTTCGTAGTTTTTGGTATACTCAATCTTTCTTTTGTAGCAATTGCTTGTGGCTACCATGTTCTATGATTTTTCCATTATCCATTACTATAATTCTATCCATTTTTACTATAGTTGAGAGTCTATGGGCTATTACTATACATGTTTTATTTCTCATGACTTCGTCCATGGCATCTTGTATAAATTTTTCTGATTCGGAATCCAATGATGAGGTGGCTTCATCCATGACTAAGATTCTCTTGTTTTCTAGTATTGCTCTAGCTATGGCTACTCTCTGCCTCTCTCATCATGAAAGTTTGATTCCTCTCTCTCATACGAATGTATCATATCAATCTTTTAACTTGCTGATGAAATCGTGACATTTCGCCATTTTGGATGCTGCTATAATTTCTTGTTCTGTGGCATCTGGTTTTCAATATGCAATATTTTCTTTTAGAGATCTGTGGAATAATATTGGATCTTGTGGTACCATTGAAAGCTGTGACCTCAATGAATCTTGTGTGACTTGTGATATGTCTTGTCAATCAATCAATATTTTTCATCATTGAATGTCAAAGAATCTGAATAACAACTTGGTAAGTGTGGTCTTTCAGCTTCCTGATGCTCATACTATGGCTACTTTTTCACCTGGTTTGATATTTAGATTTAATCATTCAAATATATTATCTCAACCATCGTAACTAAATACTACATTCTCAAAGTTGATTTTCCCACTTGTTATTGCCAGTTTTTGATCTGTATTATCTATGATCTCATGTGGAGTATTGAGTATTTCAAGCATCTCTGTAGACTCTCACAATGCTCTACTCATAGACTTCAATATGTGTCTAACATTTGATAGCTGATTCGCGATTCTGATTACATACATTTGTACCAATATGATGATAGATGCTGGGATTAATCCTGCTCATCGTGCTTTGATAGCAAAATATATGGATCAAATTCAAAACGCACATGTGACAATTGAACTCAAAAAGTATGTCCATTCTCATATTGTTCGTTGCTTTTTCCTTACTTTCATCCATCATGTGAGTGTCTCACTAAATCTTTTGAACTCATATGGTAGTGAGGCAAAAATTGTGATGTTGTAATTATTTATTATTGAATCAGATAATTCTCATGTTGTTTTTGAGTTTTCTTCATTTGATTTTATTTCATATTTCTTTGTTATTTGGAAAAATATTACTTGCATGGTGGAATATACTGCTACAAATGCTAAGAATATAAATCATATTTTGATATTTTCTTTCATGACAATGATGATTGTCATCGGTATAAATATTATTATATTTAATATTTGAAATACTAATAGATCAATTACTGTTTCGTATGATCATGCTAATTTTCATACTTTCCTGATTAGTGATCACGATAAATTGTCTGAGAAAAACCTATATGAATGTCTATGTAGATATTGGAAACACTCTTCGTAAATATCTTTTGTTACATCCGTCTCGTACTTGATTATTGGAAATCATATCATCCTCCATGCTACTATATTTATGACATCTAATAATATTATTATTAATAAAATCTTAATCAGCATAGCGACTAATTCTACTCTTTCAATTCATGTCATAGCTACGATGTCAACTATTTTTGTTTGATATATTGGTGATATCAATCCGACTAGTGCGACTGTTATGCTACCAATAATACTCACTAATAGTAGTCGTTTGTATGGTTTGCTCTTTTTGAGGAAGTACTTGATTACCATTCGTAGTGTTACTTTGTTTTCATTCTCTTGTGTCATTTCTTCTATGTACTATATAAAAGTTAAAAAAAAGCTGCAATTTTTGTTTTGCAGCTTGATGTATTTCGGTAATTTAAAAAGTTTACTTATCATACATCAAGCATAAGAAATAAAATAACTTTATCGCATTGTGTCTTATACATAATAATTGTATTGTAACAAATCTAAATAGCAATACTTTATCACATTTGGGTATACGAATTAGAAATCGTTTTGTGACAACTTTTTTAATTTTTTGTTGTTTTTTTTGTTGAAAAGGTTAAATGTGATGTATTATGGTTAAGGTTGTCCTCCTTTTTAAAGGAGGTGGCCGAAGGCCGGAGCCCCGATGTATCGGGGCCCACCCCTTCGGGGAGCCCCTTTAAAAAGGGGCACAATATTTAATTATTAATTTTTAATTATTATGTGATTTTCATTAGACGCTATCGTATCTTGGGCAAAGAGAAAATGATTTGTTTATCCAAACTCTGAAATTTATGGATGACTTGCTAATGCTTGGGATTTTTGACCATATTGAGCTAAATTGAAAAAAAATATCGCTGATACATGGGTAAAGCATTTTACTCAAGAAAGAGATGATATGGTTTTCATGGATACAGCAATTATTGCTCATCCAACAACATGGAAAGCTAGTGGACATTTAGCTTCATTTTCTGATGCTTTGATTGATGACAAGCAGACAGGACAAAGATTTCGTGCTGACAAAATTATAGAAGATTTCTTTGAGTCAAAAAGAGAATGACTGACTGATGACGAATTAGCTGAAAAATATTGAGTGAAAAATCTTTCTCCAGAATCTTGGGGAAATGAATGAATGAGAGATTTTATAATCAAAAATATTCCAAATAATCCTGACACAGGAAAAATCGCAGAATGGACTGACTGTAGAAACTTCAACTTGATGCTAGATACACATTTATGACCTGTAGCAAATGATGCAAGTAAAGTTTACATGAGGCCTGAAACTTGCCAATCTTTGTTCACAGACTTCAGAGCTGTTTTAGATACTACTAGATCAAGGATTCCATTTGGATTAGCTCAGATATGAAAAGCATTTAGAAATGAAATCACACCAGGACAATTCTTATACAGGACTAGAGAATTTGAACAAATGGAAATAGAATATTTTGTTGAAGATAATGAAGAAACAGCAATGAAAACATATAATCAATGGAAAGAAGATTGTATGGATTACTGGACAAATGTAATTTGAATTAATCCTGAGCATTTGAGATTCAAAGATCATGAGAAATTAGCACACTATGCAAAAGCTGCCACAGATGTAGAATATCTATATCCACGAGGATTTGGAGAAATTCAATGAATTCACAATAGGACAAATTTTGATTTAACTCAACACCAAGAGACTTCTGGAAAAGATATGCAATATTCAGATCCATTTACTTGAAAGAGATACATTCCACGATGTATTGAGGCTTCATTTGGACTTGGAAGACAAGTAATGGTAGTAATGCTTGAATTCTACGATGAAGAAGAATTAGAATGATGAGATAGTCGTGTAGTAGTAAGATTCCCAAAGAAATTAGCACCAGTAAAATTTGCTATTTTACCATTGGTAAAAAAAGATGAGAAACAAGTAGAAATAGCTAAAAAGATATTCAAAGATTTGACAAAACAATTTGCTTGTGAGTATGATGACAATTGAGCAATCGGAAAGAGATATAGGAGACAAGATGAAATTTGAACACCATTCTGTATCACAGTAGATCAGCAAAGTTGCGAAGATGGAGAAACTGTGACTATCAGAGATAGAGACACTATGGAACAAAAGAGAATCAAGATTTCAGAAATTGCGGATATGATGAGATAAGGAAATGTCCCCCTTTTTAAAGGGGGATGGCGAAGTCAGTGGGATTTTTAACCCAATTCCCAAACCCCTTCTCCTAACAAAGAAGGGGCTTTTTATGTTTAAAAAATAACCATCTCTGTTGGGAGATGGTTGATATCGATTGAAAATTATTTTATTATTTACAACAATAATGTTCTCAGTAGACTTTTTTACTTCAATTCCAATGATAACATCATCCTTTTGGTCATTGGTACCAAACATATCATCAGCATAATCATCAATAACTATTATTATTTTCTGTTGTGTTATTGTTTTGGTTATTCCCTGATATGTCGTTTAGATTTTCTTCAGTAATTTCTATTAAATTGTTAAGTAATTGATCTGTTTCATCAAATTGTTTTCTTTCTCAGTTACATGCTGTTGTTTTCCATAGTCAAAGTTTATTATTTTTTGCATATAGTTCTGCATTTTTAAAATCTTGCTGGTATTTGTATGGTTTATTGTAAGTATATTCCCAAGCATATCATTTTTTAATCATAGTTTCGTTTATGTTGTTTCAATTTACAAATACATATCATAATAATCTTCCATATTGATCTTCAATTCATTGTGTATCATCAAATTCTAATTTTATTTCTGAAACATTTCACAACAACTCGGTTAAATAATTGTCTGATTCTTCTCAATAACATTCTATATATCAAAATCTACTTGTATTTTTTTCGGGTGCATCGACTCATATCATTCTAACATTTTGATTTTTTCAATTATAATTTATTTTTATTGTGTCTCAATCTATGATTTCAATGAGTTTATATGTTAAATTATTAGTCTCATTTGCAGTTAGATTGTTAACAATTTTTTCAACTTCTGTTAGTAAGTAATATAATCTTTCGTCATTTGTCGCATATTTTTTAAGTTTTTCAATGTTACCGGGTATTTTTTCAAATTGAGATGGCTCTTTTTTATATATTGCTTTAAAATTAATATCTAGTGTGTTTATAATTTTAATGTCTTTCTCTGTTGGCGTATAAGCAAAGCTTATTCACACAAATAATAGGATTACTAGCAACGATGCCATTTTTTTTGCAAATTTAATCATTTTAATATAATTAAGTGATAAATTAAAAGACGACTGATACTATCGAGTCGCCAAACTAAGATTCTAAATTACGAACATTTAAGCTGCTAAATGAGGTAATAAAGAAACGACAATATCAACCGCCTTTATTCCTTTAGCAACAAAAATGTAAAAGTTTTTAACTTAAACCTTCGTAAATCTTAATTTGGCAATTCCTTTTATAGAAAATTTAGTATATTTTTCAAGCTAAAAGGATTTTTGATTTTTATTTGTGTAATTACTTTGTAGACATCTTAATAGTCTATAGCATATCTATTTTTATCAAAAATTTATTTGACATTAAGTTTTATTTTTGTATAAAAATTTTATGACACACTTTAAAATTATTTTAATTAATGCTTAATCTTGAAAATACACAAAAAAAGTGTATTATAATAAATGTGTGTCAATTTATGATTTATACGATGAAAATGGTGTATATATTAAGTTGTCCACAAGATTTATAGAATTTGTTGTACTCGAATAATATTAAATGATATCCGGATGAAGTTATAAAGAAATTTAGGCATCAATATCGTATTATCGCTGGTTGTAGTACTATACAAGAAATGTATGCTTTAACAAGTTTGAGATTACATAAATTACACTGAAATTTGGAATGATTGTATGGAGTTGATTTAACTAAATGATGGAGATTAGAACTTAGGATTGTTTCGTGAATAACAGTAGAAATTATCCGCATATCAAATCATTATGCTAAATAATATATTTAAAATATAATCATTAATTACAATGGATAAACAAATAATTATAGCGGACCATCCTTGAGTAATAATCGCTGATGAATTAAAAGCAAGAAATTGGTCTCAAAAAAAATTTGCAGAATTAATTTGACTGACTGTTGCCCAAGTAAATGATCTAATCAAATGAAGGAGAAATATTTCTCCAAAATTAGCATTATCAATAGCTTCTGCATTTTGAACTTCAGCAAATCTTTGGCTAAAATTACAGAATGATTACGATATATATAAATTATATCAAGATGAAAAAGCTATGAAAAAGGTGATAGAAATTAGAGAAAAGGCGTTGGCCTATGCATAGTTTTCAACTATTTCCAATTTAGAAATAGTTGGAGTGTATTAATATCTTATTGAAAAGTAATGGCTTTTGAATATACTTTATGTCGGATATTTCTTATATTGAACAATGAAAATAATTAGTAAAAATAAGATAGCATATCATGATTACTCATTTGAAAAAGACTACGAAGTAGGAATAATTTTGAAGTGACATGAAGTTAAGTCTATCAAATCTGGTCAGGTGAATTTGAAAAATTCTGTAATTAGAATTCAAAATAGAGAATTACGGATAAAAAATATGGATGTACCACTTTACAAGATGACTTCCCCAAATCTTGTCCCTTGATACAATCCAAAATGAGATAGGAAATTGCTCGTTACTAAGAGAGAACTGGCAAAGATTTCTGCATTGACTGACAAGCCGTGAAATGTAGTAATCCCTTTGGAGATTTATATAAATAATAGATGATTAATAAAAATAAAAATTTGAGTAGGAAAATTGATGAGAAAAGTAGAAAAGAAACAAATTTTGAAAGAAAAAGATATAAAAAAACAAATGGATAGAGAAATGAGAAATTACTAATTTATTTTGTTAATCATTGAAAAATGAAATATTCTTTTGATAAAGATCTAACAAAGCAAGAGATCTATGCTACAGGTCCAGAATTAGCTGAGACTATGTGAAAAGATAGAGATGAGGACTGAAATAAAGTTTATTATTACCCACACACTCAAGAGCAATTGGTAGCTACTTTGGATAATCCTGTTTTGATGACTGATAATGAAAAAATTGCTCAATTAAATGATTATGTAGCAAAAGAGACTATTTGGTTACTTCAGCAAAAACCTATGAGAATTGTTGAGTATGATTGAATTAGGATGGAATTTGAACAATGAAAATATTATGGTGTTTGGTCGCCAAATATTGATACATTACTTTTTTGTAGAGCTATCAAAGATCAGAATTTTGATGATTTAAAAAGTGTGATAGAAGTGTGAAGTGGGCCATGATTTATAGCAAAATATATCTGAAGTAAATGAAAAAATATAGATGAAATCGTGATGAGTGATATCAATGAAAATGCAAAGAAATATTTTGATGATACAAACACTGATGAGAGAGCAAAATTTGTTTTGTGAGATGCAAAGAAATATTTACAGGATAAACATTTTGATTTAATTGCTTGCAATCCTCCATATATCCCTAGACCTCATGCTATAGAAGATAATGCTTATGAATGATTGGAACTTTTGATATATTTGATCAAAAATTTTGATAAAGAATTGATTATCAATGTCTCAAATTTGGCTGATGATGTGATAAATCCAGTATTAGAAGCTTCTTGAGCAAAAATTGAGCAATTGGATCAGATGGATGTCCCCTTAAAAGTTTGAAATGTATTGAACAATAAAGAGTGGTTGGATTTCTTGGTTAATGAAAAATGATTAAAGGTATTGGATAAAGATGGTCATAAATATTGGCAAAGTCTTAGGATTTTGAAACTAACAAAATAAAAATGGAGAAACTCCTCTACTATCCTGTGATAGATGAAAAAAGAACTAAATGAAAAAAATTGATTGAGAAGATTGAGTCATGATTTTTTGATGGTATTGTGACTGATATTGATAAAGCTAATGCAATACTTGTGTGATGATGAGATTGATTCATGATTCATATTATGAAAAAGTATTTTGATTGTAAGAAAATATTTTTTTGAATAAATTGTGGTACTTTGTGATTTCTTTTGAATGATTTTGATTCTGAATTACCATATTCATTGGAGAAATTGGATATTGTTAGATGATATTGTTTGGATGTAGAAATATTGAAAAATAATTGAGAAACTATCCGTACACATGCAATAAATGATGTGGTAATTTGATGAAATATTTTGGATTATTTCAATTTCCAAATTGAGTGAAAATCATTTTCTGAAAGTATAAAATGAACTTGATTGATTGTATCTACTTCATTTGGAAGTTCTGGATATTGGCTGAGTAATGGATGACCTGTGATGCCTATACAGAGTGAGCTTTTTGGGATTATGTGAATTGCAGCAAAGCCTTTCAATTACCATATTCTCAAAAATCAAAATATCAAAATAATATCAAAATGAAGGCAAAAAACTCTTGTCTGAATTGATTGATATCATGGAAAGATTGATGATGTGAAAGAGATTTCCATCTCTCCATCAAAAAAATATGTAGAACTTTGATTTCTATTGGACAAAGATTTTGATACAAAAAGGATTAATTTATCAAATCAGAAATTGAGTGGATTAAAGTCTATCTAAAGAAAATAAGTTTATATATCATTTCAGCGGCCAATTTTATGCTATTGGAGTTTTTTTGTCATTTCTGGAGACTATAATCCGTATAACGAATGTGTACGGGTAATTCTTTGTATTTGATTTTATTCTTTTTTAATTGCTCATTTACCTCATTTGCATAATGCATTCCATCTGCTGTAATTTTGATTTTTTTGAATTTATTTATTTCAATCACTCTGTATCCATTGTGTGGGTCTGATACTTTGATTCAGTATAGTAGTCTAGTCACAAATCTGGAGATTGCTAAAATTATTTTTCTACTAGTTGGGATGTTTTCTGCTACTCATCATTCTACAAATCTGGATCATAAATATGCTCAATATTCTCCTTTATCTTGATTGATATGCTTAATAAAATTATCCATATCTTTGATATCCATTTGTCAGTCTGAATCAAATCCTACGAACCATTTTACTTTTAATTCTTCTGCATATTCTTGGATGAATTTGTATCAAGTCTGATTTGCTGCTCCCCCTCCTCTATTGATTTCGTGTGAAAGTATTGTGATAAGGCAATCTGGGTACTGTTTTTGCTTTTCTTGTAATATCTCTAATGAATTATCTTTAGATCAATCATTTATCAAAACTAGTTTTTTGAATCAAGCAGAGATGACTTCATCTATCACTTTTCAGACCATTTTGGATTCATTGTATACTCTGATATTGAAAACAAAATCATCTTTTTGATCTTTATTTTTGTAGTTTTTGATTTTTTCTTTCATTTCTTCATATGACTTGTGTATCGCAATAGCAGATATTAATCTTGTCAGTTCTTGTTTGTCTCTAGTCTGATTATTAACTGTTCAAATATAGAAATAAGCAAGTATTACAATTGCTGCATATACTATTACATCAGATCATCTTGCTAATCAAAATATTGCTCAAAATTTATTTAGTGCTTCTCAATTTACGGCAAAAAATATCAATAAAGCAGCTCATCCACCGAAAACTAGTAGGTGTAGGATGTTGGCTTTTTTATTTTTGTACAAATCAATTCAAAAAAACAAAAATATGATAGAAACCACTACAATCAAAAAAGATAATAATGTCATTTTTTGATACTATATATTGAAATAAATTTTATTGATTCATAAATCTCCGTGCATCTTCTATGGCTTGGTATACTGACCTTTTGTATTCTCGTCATAGTACTTGCTTTGCTTTTTGTGCATTTGCTATACTCGTTGGGATATCTCATGGTCTCCTGGAGACTACTTCACTAGGAATTTCTTTACCTGTGACTGTACCTACCAAGTCAATAATCTCTTTTACAGATTTTCCATCTCAGGTACCGATATTGAATATATCAAAATATCATTTATTACTTTCAATATTGTTTTCTTTTTTGTACTCATTGAATTTGAGTAATTGGTTGTATGCAGCTAAGTGTGCATCAGCTACATCCATTACATGTATGTAATCTCTAACTCATGTACCATCTGGTGTATCGTAGTCGTCTCCAAATATTTGTACTTTTTCGATTTCTCATTTTGCTACTTTGAATATATATGGTACTAAATTGTTTGGTATTCCTTTTGGATTTTCTCCAATTAGTCATGATGAATGAGCTCAAATTGGGTTGAAATATCTCAGATTGATTACATTGAATCCTTTGAAATTTGCTAAGTCCTTTAGTAATTGTTCAATAACTAATTTTGTAGTACCATATGGATTATATGTACCTGTACGATCGTTTTCTGTGAACGGTGGTAGTATTTTCAGAGAATCGTATACCGTAGCACTACTTGAAAAGACAATATTTTTTTTGTCGTATTTTTGCATTAGTTTCAATAAATTAATCGTTCATATTATGTTGTTGTCGTAATACAAAAATGGATCTTGGCAGCTCTCTCATACGGCTTTTTTACCTGCAAAATGGATAATTCCATCTATTTCAGGATGCTTTTTGAAAATTTTTTCCAGTTCACTGTAATTTTCTAAATCTGTATTGTAAAACAATGGTTTTTTACCATTTATTTCCGCAATTTTATCTAATGTCTCTAATTTTGAATTTGATAGGTTGTCAACGATGATTATATTGTAATTCTCGCTTCAAAATATTGTACATGTATGTGATCATATGTATCAAAGTCATCATGTAATGAGAATTGTTTTTGTTTCGTCCATTTTACACTGATATTTATAAATTTTTTTAAAAATTAATTTTTTACTTATATTTAGTTGCAATAAAAAATCAATAATAAGTAGTTTTTATTGGTAATCTCTATGCAAACCCCTCCTAACCTCCCCTTATCAGGGGAGGAAAAACTTATTGAAAAAGTCCCCCTGATAAGGGGGATTTAGGGGGTTTGTATATTTCTGATTTATTATTTTTGGGATGCTCTGTATATCATCAATGCTACATCTCATCTTGTGGTAGGCTCATCAAATAGTGATCTAATATTTAGTGATAATCATCATACTATTCAAAGTTCTTGAGCTTTTCGTAGGTAATTGTCTGCAAAATGACCATCTGTCTCATCTTTCCATCCATCGATCATCCTGATAAATACAGTTAGTGCTTGTGCATTAGTTAACTGTTGGTCCGGCATGAAATTTCATTGATATCATTGAAATAATCATAATTGGCATGATTCTACTACTATATTGTGTAGGTCTGGTCGGGCTTTGTCTAGATCAAAGAAATCGCATCAATCATTTGAATTTACTGTCTTTCATAATATATCTTTTGCATATTTTACGAAGAATTTTGCTGCTTCGTCTCTTCTAAGTCAATTTTTGTACATAAATGTGTCTGGTGTGTTGAATATAGTGAGTCATCTGTCATACATCCAATTTATTGCCATCCTTAGTTCATTTAGTCATATGTTTTCAAAATATTCTTCTAGATTTTGTAAATATTTTGCGGCATCGATTGTATTTCATTTTTTACTTTTCGTTAGTGTGTCGTATACGATATCTGGATCTATTGCTCAGTATTTATTGTATCCGAGTGCTATAATTCCTGCAATAATTGGTGCTGACAGTGAAGTCCCATTTGCTATTTGGAAAAATTCTTTTTCAAGTCAGATTGATGCAATATTTTCTCAAGGTGCATAAAAATCTACACATTTTCAGTAATTTGATCGATTTGCTATTTCTCAGTCTACAGTCAATGCTCAGACTCATATTATTGCTTTTTTATTGTTTCATTCATTGCAGACTGGTGATATTTTTTCTGTGCTTGTATTTATTCAAATTGAAGTGGTATCGTCTACTTTTTTTCAATTTCATGCAGCGATTACTACGATAATTCATAGGTCGTATGCTTTTTTTATTATGTTGTCGTATCATGGATTATATAAAAAATCTTGTGTTGAATCACTTCATAAGCTTAAATTAATAATGTTTGCTCATTTGTCGATGGCATATTGTATTGCTGATATTATGTCTGTGTCTTTTGCATATCATCAAGTACTAAATACGGCAAGAGGTATTATTTTCACATTTGGTGAAATTCAAGCAATTCGTTGTCAATTATTTGTGGTGGCTCATATTACTCATGCTATGGTTGTTCCGTGGCTTGTGATTGGTGCTAGTTTTGTACTATTTTTTTCGAAATTCCATCAATAATAGTCGTCTACATATCAGTTTTTGTCATCATCTATTCAATTTCATTGTATTTCTCATGGATTATGTCGTATAATTTCTTTTAAATCAGAATGTTTTATGTGCACACCATCATCAATCACAGCTATTGTGACAGTATTTGTTTTTGTTGGTAGTAGTTTCCGGGCATTGTATATGTTTATTGTTTCCAAATAATATTGATATTTATTTAATCAGTCATTTGTGTGTGATTTAAATGTTTTGCTTCATATTTTACTTTGTGTTTCCAATGATGATTCAATATATTGTATATTGTTGTCGATATATTCTATTTCATTGGCATTTAGTGGATATTGTTTTGCTTTCCTGAAATATAATAATGCTTTTTCGAGTTGTTCTCAAACTAAATATGCTGATCAAATATTTATTAAAACGATTGGATTTTCTGGATCTAATTTTAGTGCTTCTTGGTATGATTTTAGTGCATTTCTAGCATCATTGTCGTCAAAATATTGATTTCATAGTTCCAAGTAACAGTATTTTAGTAGTTCTGTAATGTGTGGACATATGTCCTGATCATTACACGATTCATTTAATGGTTCTAGTATTTCTATTGCTCAATTGTAATCATTATTTTGATATTTATTGTATCATGCTTGATATTTCTCATATATATTGTTTGAAAAATTATATGTGAGTATTCATCAAAAACATTGTGGGAGTATAAGTATAATTGTTGAAATAAAAATGATATTTATTTGTTTGATAATTTTTTTCATTTTTTATATAATTATAAACCTTTTTTAGATTAGAAATTTTATAAAATTTTTCAATGTAAAATATTGATTATTGGTTGAATATTCTTTCTTTTTTTTTATTATTATTTCAGTGGTTAAATATATTGTTTCATTAAAATTTTGCGTATGGTAGAAGAAAAAGATCCCATAAACAGCGAGGATATCGTTCGTTGTGATCGTAATGTGAAACGATTTTTCCTATCTTTGATCATAGGGTATATTGTATTCTATGGTTTGGTAGTTGGAATTACCTATTGGGTAGCTTCATGACTTATGGAGGGATTTTTATCTCTCCATTTTTTATTGACTAAAAGATTAAAATTTTTATAATATGCAACTGAAATAGTAAATAGTAACTAAAAATTTTTTTTATGGAAGTGCCCGAGATTGTTAAACCGGATCCTATCAATGTCAATCATCAACCTGGTGAGGGGCCCACAACCAAGAGAGTAATGGTCCTTTCCTACATCATTGCATTGATTATTCTTGCCTTTGCTATTTTAGCATTGGTCGTGTCCCTCAATTGAGGATCTGAAAAAAGGAAAAGCCCAAGTTTATCTTGGACTTTTTTGTATGATATTTTTTATAATTTGTATTCGGTTTCTTCTCAAGTTTTTAGATTTTTTATCTTATAGATTCAATCTTTTTTTTCATTCTCTCATAATATTACTATTGCATCAAATCACTGCTTATCTGCGTATTGGATAGCTTTCCCAAATTTTTGAACTTCTAATCATGTCACGATATTCTTTCCTTGGCTTCTCAATGTCTTTGAAAGATTAAATACATCATTTTCTAGTCACTCATCGATAATTGGTGCGTAAAGTTTTTCATTATTTGTCTGTTGAATTATTGAGTCGAGCATACCTCGTCATTCCAAGAATAATTTTGTTGTTTCGTCACCTGGAGCAAATCAAACTGCAGGGATATCATCTTTGATGAATATCTTTGATAGTCAATTGTATCTTCATCATCCAAACAATGCTCTTTTATTTTCTGGATTTGTATCAAACATCTCAAATACCATTCAATCATAGTAATCAAATCATCTAATCAAACTTGATTTAAATTCTACATATTCTCCATATCAGAGGTTATCCAGTGTTTTCATGATTTTGAGAGTATCCTCTACTCCTTTGCTTCATTTCAAATTTGGAAATTCGTTTTTAAGTTCTTCTAATGATTTTACATTCATGTATGTTATAATTTTTGATATTTGATCTTTGTTTAATCAGATTTCTTCAAAAATTGCTTCAATATCAGCTTGTGGAAGCTTTTCTCGTTTATCCATTAATCTTGTTACTTCTCTTTTTATCTCATCAGTAATTCAAAGTGAAGCAAGTACTCAGTCAATGATGAAACGATTATTCAAGTGTAATTTCCATGATCATTTTGGTGCATTAAATTCTATCATGATTGACATTGCAAGGGTCAAAATTTCTATATCTGCATAGATGCTATCTGCTCCAAACATATCTACATTCAATTGCCAGAATTCTCTATTTCTTCATCTTTGAGGTCTCTCATTACGGTAAAAGTTCGCGATACTAAAATATCTGATTGGTTTTGCCAATTGTGCATAATTTTTGGCTACCATACGAGTGACTGTGGGAGTCATTTCAGGTCTCAATGCCAAATCAGAGATTTCTCATTCTCTGTTTGTGATCCTAGTCAATTCAGATCAACCTACATCTTCTCATGATTTTGCCTTCCATATTTCAGCTGATTCTACTAATGGTCACAGATATTCTTGGTATCCGAATCTGATACATACTTTCCTCCATGTATCAAAAATATATTTACGAATTTGATATTCTTGTGGATATCGATCAAATGTTCATTTTGGTGGGTTCGTTGATAACATAATAATTAAGAATTAATAATTAAAAATGAATAATTTTTTGTTTGTTGTCTCCCTTTTTAAAGGGAGATGTCCGAAGGACAGAGGGATTTTTTAAAATCCTCAGTCTTCGCTTCGCTCAGCCAGCTCCTTTAAAAAGGAGCACAAACTATTTCAATTCTTTCACTGGGTAAATTTTTCTGATTTCTTCCATGTATGCTGAATTAGTTCTTCAAGATGATCATCCGAAAAATCAGACTGTACATATATATCTTGATTCATCTAATTTTATTGGAAATCATTCATATTCTTTTCTCAGTTTCTCAAGCAATTTTTGTTTCTCTTCTTCAGGTATTTCTTTAATCTTAAATAACATAATTTCGAGCGGACGTCAATTTGCTGCTCCTTCATATCTTTTCAAAATTTCATACATAGTTGTCCTATCTTTGTATTCTTCTATTTTAAATGGACTTACTGAAAGATAATATATATCATCAAATTTTGTTAAAAATTCCTTTAATTTTTCTTCATCATTACAAATTGTTTCGAATATATAGTCACATGACTCATCTCTAATTTTTCAAATTTCAAATTCAGGTAAATCTTCTATTTTAATTTTGGCTTGTTCTTTAATTTCCGGATTATTCATTTTTTACCTTATTTATATAAACTTTTGATTTTTCACTTCGTTCAGAATGACAGTCCTATTTTAATAATTTCTCTAGTGAATTTCAATTCAAAATTGTATTTGAGATGAATTTTCATTTGTAGAAGTTTGCTCGGTTGTTGAATACACAAGGTGTATTCTTTGCTTTGTCTAGTGTATCAATTTTGATGAAATTGATTTTGATTTTTTTATCTTTTGAATATTGAGTCAACTCCTCTACTTGGTGCTCTACAAATGGGCACTCATTACTATAATAAATCGTGAAATCTTTGTCATTGATTTCCATTTTTTTGGCTCAATCATTGAATTTTGGAGTCTCAGAATTATCGAAAGATAGAGCCATCAATTCGTAATCGGCAACTGAATCAATGACTTTGAATCCAAAATGTTCAAAGAATTTCTTATCTCAGATGAATGGCTTTTTCTTTTTGGTTGCTAATGTACAGATTCCGCTCATTTTCTTTTCTTTTGCATCGTTTATAGCATATTCCAATAATTCTTTTCAAATTCATTTATCTTTGAAACTTCAAGCTACTCGTAGGCAGTATATGTACTCGTAATCCTTTCCAATAATAGGAACTCGAGCTGTCTCTATTGGTTCATATTCGATGAACATCTTTCATCTTGCATTCAGTTTCCTGAATACATGTCAGTCCTTCAATCTCTCTTTGATTCGGGCTTTCTTTTTATCTACTCAACATTGATGCTTTGGGTCTCAGATAGCACAACAAATATGCTCATTATCAATATTTTCTGCAGTTAGGTTGATGTACTCGTTCATGTTGTATTGCTTGCATTTTAAAACATTTTGTGCCCCTTTATGAAAGGGGCTCCCTCCCGATATATCGGGACTCCTTTCAGTCGCGATACTAGGGGTGGGGATTTTTACATCATTTTATTCTAAAAATCCTCCGGCCTTCGGCCACCTCCTTCCAATGAAGGAGGACATCCTTTATATATTTATTTCATAATTTTCATCAATAAGAATGTAATTTAGATTGTGTAATTTTACCTGTTCTAATACTTTTAAATTATCTTCCAAAATTTCTTCAATTTTACAATCATCATCTAAACGATTTTCTATAATATTTCAATATCTCTTTATATCTTCAAAATGATTTTTTATATATTTTTCACTCATTATAAGGCAATAATACTTAATTTTCTCCAAATATCCCTTTTCAAAACTATCTGCTCGATTGTATGGTATATAACATCATTCAACAATTAAATTTTGATTATTCTCAATATTTGTTTTAATAATTTCACGAACAATTGGTCGTAAATATTCAGTTAATTCTGTATCGTCACTCATTGGGGTTAAATTTGTGTTTCCACTGCGAATCAACCCCATTTTCAGATGATCTATTGATAAATATGGATATTTATATTTTTCAAGTAATCTTTGGGCAAGTGCAGTTTTCCCTGTGTGTCATGCTCATGTTATTAAAATTATTTCTGAGTTTTTGCTTTTTCCGTTCATGATAATTAAAATGCTATTTTAAAAGATTTTTTAATCTCATTTTTTACACTTTCTAAATCACTTGAAGTCAGAATTGGAATTAAGCTGTTGATTTCTTCAATTGATTTTTCTCGCCGTTTTAATTTTTCAAGCATTTCAATCAATTCATCATCAAATCTTTTTCTAATTACTTTAATTGGATTTCATGCAACGATTGTATATGGTTCAACATTTTTTGAAACAACACTATTTGCTCAGATGATTGCTCAATCTCAAATATGAACTCAAGGGAGAATTGTTACATTTTGACCAATCCAAACATCATTTCAGATAACTGTATCTCATTTCAGTGGCAAATCTTCTGCTTTTGGTGGAGTTTGTTCCCATCATTCAAGAGTGTAAAATGGAAATGTAGAAACAGCATTCATTTGATGGTTAGCTCAATTCATCACAAATTCAACTCAAGCTCAGATTTGGCAAAATTTTCCAATAATTAGTTTATCATTATTCCATTCATAAAAATGTGTGACATGACTTTCAAATTCACTATCAGCGATATAAGTAAAATCTCCAACAATAATATTTTTATTTGTTATTGTTGGTTTTACATATATTTCTTTATCATATCATTTAATTGGATGGATTGTATTTGGATCCGGATTTTTTCAGTCTTTCATAGGAATGTTATTTTAAATATTCATCAACATCAAATTCAGTTAATTTACAATATCAAGCTCTTGATGGATGCAAAGGATTTCAATTTTTTGTTAATCAAATTTTTAAGAATTTTGGGTTATATGGCTTTATAATTTTGATTATATTCTCAAATCGTTTTATAAAATATTCTTTTTCTGCAATTGTATTTCAGAATGCTAATAATATGTGGGGATCTTTGATAGAGTTAATTAGATTGTTTATTATTTCATGATTTTTGTTCATTAATTCTATATCTGGATTTGGGTTAATATCACGTGGAAATGTTGCTCTTTGTGGAATAATATTAATCATTGCGAATCAATCATATCAATTTTTCTCAGCAAATCACATCACCTTTCTCATTGTTGCATCTGGCTTTTTATCATCAGCTGTACTTGGATTTATTCACATAACGATTAATACATTTTTTCAATCTTTTTTTAATAGGAATCTATTTTCTTGATCTCAAATCATTTGAATATTTTCTCGCTTCATCTTTCTATGAATGTGTTTATAATTTTTAAATTAGATTCTTCGCTTTGCTCAGAATGACAATAAAATCCCTCTGTCATTCGGACTTCTCCCTTCCCTACAAAACCCGCTAAAGACGGGACTCGCTTCGCTTGTGCCCAGTCACGGTAAAAAGGAATACAAATTCTTCATTTTATTGTTTTAAATCACCCCTGGCCCCTCTTTGAAAAAGAGGGGAATTTTCACTGGAACTCCCCTTCCTTTTCAAGGAAGGGGTTGGGGGATGATTTCTTAATTATTTTCGTCTTCTGGTTTCATGATTGGGAACATAACTACATCCCTTAGATTATCTTGCTCAGTCAAAATTGCCAAAATTCTCTCAATTCACATTCAGAATCATGATTGTGGAGGCATTCCATATTCCATAGCTGTCACGAAATCTTTGTCTCATGCTGTAGCTTCTTCATCTCATCTTGCAGCAGCTTCTGCTTGTTTATCGAAATTTGATTGTTGGAATATTGGATCTACTAGCTCTGAATATGCTTTGCAGATTTCTCGTCCATTTACCAAAAGTTGGAACTGCTCTACTATTCCGGCATCTTCATCTGAAACTCTAGCCAAAGGCTGCATGATTACTGGATAATTGTAGATAAATGCAGGTCATACTATTTTGGGTCTGAGGACTTTCTTGTATAGATAATCAATTAATGTAGTTGTTCACATATCATCCATTCAGTCAAATTCAATTCATTTTGCTCTGATGTCTGCACGAAGTTGATCTGCATCATTTTCTGTATATTTTGTGATATCTAGTCCACTTGCTTCATTTACTCATTGAACATAATCAATTCTTGGCCATGGAGTTGTGAAATCTACTTGTTTTATTACTCCATCTTTGTCTTTTACATTCAATTTTCTATCAATTCACATATTGTCGAAGATGTAATCCATCATTTTTTCTGTGAACTTCATATTATCTTCATAATTTCGGTATACCGCATAGTGCTCTACTTGAGTGAATTCTTGTAGATGAGATGGGTCAGATCATTCATTTCTGAAGTCTTGTCCTATTTCAAATACTTTTTCAAATCTTCAAACCGTTGCTTTTTTCAATGCTGTCTCGAAAGCGATTCTCAAATAGAATTCAGTATCAAAATCATTGTGATGAGTAATAAATGGCTTTGCTGCTGCTCATGATGCTGCATTTCCTAATATTGAAGTCTGTACCTCTGTAAATCACTCTTTATGATAGAATTCTCTTAAAACATGATAAAATTTTGATTTGAACAAAAATCTTTTGTAACTTTCAGGATTCATAGTCATATCAAGATATCTTTTTCTATACAATTCTTCTTGGTCAGTCAATCCATGGAATTTCTCTGGCAATGGGCGGATTGCTTTTGATAGGAATTTAAACTCTGAAACAAATATTGTAAGCTCTCATTTGTGAGTTTTGAATACTTCTCAAGTCACTCAGATAAAATCTCAAACATCAACCATCTTTTCCATGAATTTGTATGCTGACATTCCGTTTTCTCATTCTCAGAGTGAATCCACTAATTTTGGCTCATTTGCAGAAGTTGAGATATCCATTTTACAGTTATCTCTGTGAAACATTACTTGGATTTTTTCTGTAGAATCTACTATAGTTCAAAATGATAGTTTACCAAAACTACGATATAAAATCAATCTTCCAGCTGTGACTACTTGTTTTTCTGGATTTGGAATAATATCGTTTATATCTCTAAATTCTTTCTCAGAATATTGTTTTATTATATCTTCAATCAAATCTTTTTTGTTGAAATGTTGTGCATAAGGTTTGACTCAAAGTTCTTTCATTTTTTGAATTTTTTGGATTCTGACATCTCTCTCAGATAATTGTACATTTTTTTCTTCCATAAGTATATTTTAGTGCTAAAAATTAAACATGTTAGAATGCCCATCTAATTCGCCGTGGTAGTCATCAAATTACATTTCAAGTTAATGTTTGTCATAGATTAGATAGACTTTCTATAATATTTAGTATGCTATTACTTTGTTGAGTAATTGACATTTCACAAGTATATGTATAATCTTTGTATATATTTTTTCATTTTCCGCTTATTACGCATTCATCGTAATTGTTGTATATACTGTATTCTCCATCCGTTAATGTCCATCAATTTCAGTTGTATCAATCAAAATTCACGCATTTCGTTGTGGGGTCCGCTTTATCATAACATTTTTTGTTTCAGATTTCCCAGTATCAATTTAATTTATTCTCGCAATAATATTTTCTGGCCTCGTTAGTGTTACTCGTTACTATCTTGTATCATGTATAAACATTGGCGCAATAGTCTCATATGTATATATAACATTTATTGTCTCATGAGTGTGTTCAATTTATCCCATTTAGTCATGTCAGATATGTTGTACAATATTTTTCTCTGGCTGTTCATGTATTTATTGATATTCCAGAGTATAATATACCAGAGTTGGTGCATTTTGTACATTTTCATCAACTCCATGTATATCATGCAAAATTATTTACACAGTAGTATTTATTTACATCATCGTCACTCGGGTTTTGCTTTTTATCATAATTAGTACATATAGTACCATTAGGCTGTTTACAGTTACTTCAGTCCCGTACATAGTGCAGATTGCCAGTACACCAATATGCTTTTGCACTGGTATCATTTATTGATTGTGTATTATATGATGATCATGATGGCTTTGAACAGCACTTGTATGAGCATCAAAACCATCCAACACACCTCCGATAATATCATATAGCACCAGTACAATAATATCATCTGATTGTATCATTTTCGGTTATAGGATAATTACTGTAATTTTCTGTTTCAGATGTACATTTTATACATCATCATGTTGTACCACTATAGACATATCCTGGATATTTATTAGAACAATAATATTCTTTTGCTGTATTTCATCAAAATGATTTTGTATCTGTGCTTAGGCATCAATATCACTTATCTTCCTTACAATTAAGTCAATCTCGTACATTATGGAGAATGCCTGTACAATAGTATCCTATCGCTACACCGGTAATGATTGGTCTGTATTCGTATCAAGACGCGTATGTTATGCATCATGTCTCATTTATTACGTGACATTGATTTCCACTCCGTATTCAGAATTCTCCATTTATTCATGTGTGATAATGTGTACAATGATATTCTAATGCTGATGTATTTGAAAAATTTGGTAATAATGTTTCGTATGTTGTTGCTATTTTTCATGGGCTTGGACAGCATCAAGTGGAGATGCATTCATTGTATTCTTCCTGATTTTCACATTTTAAAAGTTTATAGTTTATTGAAGATGTTTTTTTGCGTAATCATCAAGTATTTACTATATCGTATTGCTTACCTTTGTAACTTGTGGTACCATTGTATGTTTGTTTTTTTGCACATAACTCATTATTATTGCAATAATTTAACATACTTTCAAGTGATAGCCGTTTTTTTACATTGTCAAGTGGCCGTTCATTTCAAACTAGATTGTCTACATATATCATATCATAATCTCTCTGCTTATACATAAATATGGACTCAGAATAAGTATAACCATCAACCTTTTGTATTCATGCAAATGCACCATTTTCAATAAATCATCATGCAAATGGAGAATAAACATAATTAACTTCGCATACACAATCTCACAAAGTATTTTCAGGATCCGTTTCAGGTGTATATACAATCCTCTTACTACTATAATTACTAGTAGTACTAGTATTATTTTTCCATTTAATACAAGCATAATCATATTCGTCTTTTAGTAAAAATTCAACTCCAGTATTATTTCATCCTCAATAATATTCGCCATCACAATAATAATATCAGTTTGTACATTTCCTTCATACCTCGGGACATGTACTTTGAATAAGACATTGGCAATATTGATTTCATGCAAAATACTCACAATCTGTCAATCACAATCACCAATCTTTATATCTTTTATATTCTTTACATCATGTCCATCAATTTGTTGATGTCCATGATCATTTCTTGTACGTATTATTATCATCCACTATATATTCCTTTGGATTTTGTAGATATTTTCCCATATATTCTCATGATGTTACTTTGATTCATGTCCTCCTAATTATGGAATTATCATTTCCGTCATCCAGGCATGAAAAAATAGTAGCCTCACACATATCTTGACAAGCATAATCCCTCACATATAAATTATAATCATCACATGTAGTCCCAGTAAAACCATGTAACATCTGATAACGGATATATCCACAGTTATATGGATTTCATACATTTACAGGCGAACAATGATTATTACACCATGAAGTATAAGAATTTTTACAATCTTTTGCTGTTTGAAATATTGATTCTGAAGCTGAATTTCACTCTAGCAACAATCAAAGATATCACAATAATGTATCTGAATGTCCAGCTCAAAATCACAAAGTACAAGAATTCATCGTTACATTATCATCTCCATGCATCATATTTAGGTATACATCTTGTAGGACAGAATTTCATGACACCTGATTTATACTACACACATCTTCACACAGTGTCTCCACTGTGATCTCTCCAGGATATACCGAATAATATTTGTATCAAATGGTTGAACTTAAAGTGATACCTGATTTATAAAGACTTTCTCATTGCAAATTTTTAGCTGTGATATTTATATTTACATATTGCTGGTCAGGATATATTTCAAATTCTAAGTCGTTTACTGTGACTTTATCATTGTTTATTAAATCAATTTTTGGTTCTCATTGTCTTTGCATCCATATGGTGCATGGTGATTTCTTACAGTCACATCAGGTTTTGATACAGCCTCTGTGAAATTTTATATTGTCGTCTGGATGGCTTTTGTTTACAAGTGCTAGGCTTTTTGTTTTAATAATCTTTCGGTTTCATGTTGATACGACATATTCGGCATCACCATAGACTCCAGTATTAATCATATACTCTATAGATGTATCATTCAGCTTTTCGAGGAAACTTTCAGCGGCTTGGATGGCTTCTTGTGTGTTTGCCATTTTTATGTTTGCACTCTGAATTTTGGTGTATGCTCAAAGTATTCATCACACCATGAGTGAAAATAGTATGACTGAGAGCATTACTTCCATTAATGTAAATCAATATTTTTTCATGTCACAAAAAAATTGTAAAATTTATAGAAGATATTTTTTTATATTATTATCATTGCTAATTTCAAGGAAAAACTATTTTTTAATCTTAGTTTTAGATAATAAAAAATTCATTTATTTGTTATTTGATTTTTTTGGCTTATTTCGTCTTGATTGATTTGTATAAAATACAAATTTTCATTTGATTTTGATTTTTATATTTGTACATCTATTTTGTTGATGTAAGACATTTTATTTTTTGTTAATAAAAAATGACATTAGTTCCTAGTGTAATTGAAAAAACAAAGGCTTGAGAGAGAGCTTATGATATTTATTCCAGATTATTGGAAGATAGGATTATTTTCGTTTGAGATGCTGTAGATTCTGCACTTGTAAATACTGTAGTAGCACAGTTGCTGTATCTGGAAAAGAAAGATCCAGACAAAGATATTGTGATGTATATAAATACTCCTGGTGGAGAAGTTTACAGTGGTATGGCTATCTATGATACCATGCAATATATCAAGTGTGATGTAGTGACTATCGCTACATGATTGGCAGCTTCTATGTGATCTATTTTCCTAGCTTGATGAACTAAATGAAAAAGATATGCACTTCCTCATAGCAAAATTATGATTCATCAGCCATTGATTAGTGGAGGTGGTATTACATGACAGGCTACGGATATACAGATTGAAGCTATGGAGATGGTGAAAGTAAAAAAGATGTTTATAGAACTTATGGCAAAAAATACAGGTCAAGATATCAAAAAAGTAGAACAAGATATGGAAAGAAATAATTGGATGACACCACAAGATGCTTTGAAGTACTGATTGATTGATAAGATTATTGAATAGTCATTAGTCATCTGTCTTCAGTCTACAGTCTACAATTTCTGGGACTACCGACTGGCGACTATTGACTGCTGACTAAGATTTTTAATTTGTAAAAAAATTTTAATGTGCTGAGATACTAATTGTCAAACTCATGATTGTGATTGTAATCATTGAAATCACAAATGTGGATGACATGGGCATGAAGATATAAATTATAATTGATATAGTGAATGAGATGTGGTTTGAGAAGTGGACTTCCAAATTGTAGACAAAGATCAATTAGAAGAGATGAAAAATAGTTGAGAAGTTTGATGAAATTTGTGAGATGATTTAGTGAAGATGTGATTTATTGATGAAAATAGTCCTTTGTATGATGAAATGAAAAATGAGTGAAGAGATGGAATGTTTTATAATGAATAATAAAAATCACCCTAAATTCCTCTTTCCTGCTGATCCCGCACCGATAGATCGAGTGTCTTCGACTGAAGACGGGACCTCTTCGCTTGAGCCCGGACACTGTGAAAAAGATGGACTTTCTCCTCTTCTTTTTCAAAGAAAGGGTTGGGGGATGATTTAATTTTAAGATAAGATATGAAATACGAGATATTATGTGATGATAGTGGATTGGGTCTAATGGATAGACTTTTGAAAGTGAGAGGCATCAGCGATGATGTCGATCTTTTTTTGAATCCGAAATGTAAAGATTATCGAAATGATCCATTCAAATTAAATGATATGGATAAAGCTGTAGAGAGGATAATTAAATGACTAAAAAATTGAGACAAAATTATGATTTTTGGTGATTATGACTGTGATTGAGTGACTTCAAGCTTTATCTTGTATGAATTTTTTACGAAGTATTTGAATTACAAAAATATCAGTATCATGTACCCTGACAGGATTGAAGATGGGTATGGGTTGAAGAATAAGCATATTGATGTGATGAAAAGCAAGTGAATAAACTTGGTTATTACAGTGGATAATTGAATTACTAGTATTTGAGAAGTGGAATATGGTAAGCAACAATGAATTGATATAATTATCACAGATCATCACAAAAATTTGGAGACATTACCTGATGCTATAGCGGTCGTAAATCCTGTGGTCTCACCAGAGTATTGATGTAGTTTCTTGGCTTGAGTTGGTGTAGCTTTCAAACTTATTGCTGCTTTGCTTGAAAGGAGTAAGTATGATCAGAATAAAAAAAATGAGATATTTAATTATTTTTTGCCGATTGTGGCTATATGAACGGTAGCAGATATTGTTCCACTACTAGGTGAAAATAGATTGTTTGTGAAAAAATGATTGTATCTAATAAATAATCACCGTGATAAAATTCCACAATCTTTGCAGTGATTTTTGCAATATTTGGATTTGAGAGATGTGGATGCCTTCCATTTCTGATTCGTGATTTGACCAAGGATAAATGCTTGATGAAGAATTGATTCTCCATATACAAGTCTGAAAACATTACTTTATACAGGTGAAAAACAGAAAGAAGTATTGGAAAAAATTGATGCAATAAATAATGAAAGGAAAAGGATGCAAGAAGAGGCATTTAAAATTGCGGAAAAAAATATTGATCTGGAACAAAAGATGTTGATTGCAGAGCATGAAGAGTTCCATGAATGAATTGTATGAATTGTTTCTTGAAAGATTACTGAAAAATATAATAAACCTAGTATCGTGTTTAAAATAGATAATGAAAAGTGATTAGCTGTGGGAAGTATGAGATGACCGGAATATTTCAATGTGATAGAGATGTTGCAGCAAAATGCTGATATATTGGAAAAATTTTGATGACATAAATGAGCTGGTTGACTATCTGTCAAATTGGAAAAGTTACCCGAATTGAAGGAGAGAATAAGACAATATTGTGAGGATAAAATAGCTGATGAAGATTTGGAAAAAGTTGTGTATATTGATACGAAATTTTATGAAAATGAGCGAGATGAAGAAATTATAAAAAAAATTGCAGATTTGTGACCTTTTGGTGAATGAAATCCAGAACCACAATTTTTGTTTGAGAATCTTAAAGTAGATAATATCCAGAAAGTATGAAAAAATTGAAATGGTCATATGAAAATTCGTGGGTTATTATGAGATAAGAAAATTGATTTCTTATTTTGGTGAAAATGAGATATGGTAGAAGATGTTGAAAATAAAAATGAAATTAGTATTGTCTGAAAAATCAAAAAGGATAATTTCAATGGCGGATATTCAGTTGTCTGAGTTGAAATATTGTAACTATTTTGTCATTCTGAGCAAAGCGAAGAATCTTAAAAAATCCTCCGGCCTTCGGCCACCTCCTTTCAATAAAGGAGGACAAGATTCTTCGTCGTTTCACTCCTCAGAATGACATTTATATGATTTATTTATGTATAGTATAATTTATAAATGAACGAACAAGAAAAAGAGCAAATTAAAAGTATTATAGCAAATTTTGTAGAAGCTAAGTGATATTTCCCTTATATGATAGATTTGGAGACACACCCAGTTTTTTGACCAATTTTTAAATGATTGGATAAGGACCAGAGGGAGTGAGTGGAAAAAATTATCGATGAATGTATTGTTGAAAAAATTAATTCATACAAAACTAAGTGATGAGAATTATTTAGGAGATATTTTGAAGTTAATGAAGATGATTTCTGGAAATTTAGGGACATGAATTGTGATGATAATTTTGCACAAACAAGAGAATTTCAAGAATTATGAAAAAAAGTAGAAGCTGAGATGTTTAGATATGAATGAATTTTGACTGAAAGAATGCTTGATCAGGAGAAATGACTTGATAAAGTTGTTTGATCATTCTACAATATTGTATATAGTTTTTTCCCAAGAATGAATTTAGTTAATTGAGACTAGGAAAATAAGGATTAGCTTGTCATTCTGAGCGAATGCGGAGAATCTACTTTAATTTACTTCAAGTATTAGATCCTTCTCTTCGTCTCACTCGTTCAGAATGACATTTTTTAATTTATTTTCATTTTTTAATTTTATTTAAATATTGTTGATTGAGCTTTTGGACTCAGTTTTCTAATCTGTAATAATGATATAAGTATGCTCATTCTAAAATTAGTAGTATAAAATCTAATATACAGTAGAAAATGCTTTTATCTGAATTTACAAAAAATACTGCTAGTAGTATTCAAATGAAAATTGTTACAAAAAGATGAATTACCCTCTCGTGTTTGAATCGTTCAAGAGATTCTTTGATATATTTTTCATCTGTGATTTTTTTTGATTCGATGTCTGAGATTAGTTGCTCAAGTTTATCTGCTATTCATGGATTTTTTTTCATTTATCCAACAAAATGTAAAAATACACCTTCATATTTTTGGACATCTTTGATGTACAATGTCTCTCATGAATCTAATGTGATGTTTCCGCTATCTCATTTTTGTCATCCTGATTCTGCATAAAATGGTGTCTGATCAAAAATCAAAATTCTTTGCCCGTTTACCTCGAAATCTTTGAGGAACTTACAGTCTCCACTACTTTGCTCTGTGTATCAAATAAATTTTGTTTGTGGAATTCATTCAAGGTATTTTGACCAATCTATATCTTTTTGAAATTTTGCACAAGAACGAGATCTTTCTTTTTGATTTTCTAATTCTTTTTTAAATCACTCTTCATCAATTGAAATATTTTTTTCCAGACAGATTTCTCTTGTTAGTTCGACTGGAAATCCGCATGTGTCGTACAAAAAGAACACATCTTTTCACTCTAAACTATTTCATGATAGATTTTTCAATCTTTCATCTAGAACTTTGAGTCCTCTGCTGATTGTATTTTTGAATGTCAAAATTTCATCCATGAGTGATTTTACCACATCTTCTACTTTTAGTGGACGAGTGTTATCGCTTACAAATGATACTACTTCAGTTAGCATTGATTTTAAATCATCATTTGAAATGTCTTTTAGAAGCATTAGATTGTAGTACATCCTCCTTATTATCATCCTTAGAACATATCCAGCTCAAACATTTGATTGAATTACTCAATCGTTCAGAAGTAATCCTGCTGTCCTGATGTGGTCTGCTATAATTCTAAATCTCCTCTCGTTTCATGTGTATTTAAGTCATGTGTATTTTGATATGATATCAAGTATTGGTTGAAAAGCATCTGTCTCGAATATCGTCGGTTTAGACTGCAATACCCTACACATTCTCTCGTATCACATACCAGTATCTACATTTTGATGAGGAAGTTTTGTCAAAGTTCCTGACTCGTCACGATAAAATTGCATGAAAACATTATTCCAAATTTCCATCCAATTGTCTTCGTCATCTTTTACATTTGATTCCAATGGTGGTAATCATTCTCATGTATAGTAAAATATTTCAGTATCTGGTCCACAAGGTCAGACAGGTCCGGGACTCCATCGATTATCATCTGCTCAGAGATATGATATTTTGTCAGCTGAAATTCATGCTTGTAGCCAGTATTCTGCAGTTTCATTGTCTCTTGGTGCATTTTCGTCTCATTCAAATACTGTTACTGCTAATTTTTTTGGATCAAATCATAATTCGTTTACCAAAAAATCATAAGAATATTTTACGGCTTCTTTTTTAAAATAATCTCATAATGATCGGTTTCACATCATTTCAAAAAATGTCAGGTGTGATGCATCTCAAACTGAATTGATATCGTTTGTCCTCACACATTTTTGGATATTGAATAATCTTTTTCAGACTGGATGTGTCTTTCATGCCAAATATGGTACGAGCTGTTGCATTCAGGCTACATTGAACATAGCTGTACTTTCTTTGGAAGCAACAAGTGAAACTTCTGGTAAGTACTTATGATCATTCTTTAGTCGAAATTGTTCTCGTTTCTGTCTAAGTGTTTTTCAGTCCATTTTTTATATAAAAACTAAATTTATTTATTGATAAAGATAATTATCTTATTTTCAATCTTATTTTCAATCCTATTTGCAATTAAAAAATCCAGTGTTTCCACTGGATTTTCGTTATTTATAACTTCTGATATATTATTCTAATTCATTTGTAGGTGTAGTCGCTTTTAATACATCATTTTTTTCGATACTGCTTATATATTCATACAATGGGATTTTGTTTATTCACAATGTGGTCAATACATACATTTCAGGTTTGTTTCCACCGGCATCTGGTACGGCAATATCTATCACTTCTTCTGATTTTAAATCGAATTGGAAACTAAATAAGTAATTTAGGTTGAATGTAGTATTGAAATCTGTGTTTGTCTTCAAAGGATTTGAAGTATATACTGTAAATGTGTGATTATCTCTATCAAAAAGATATACATATCTAGAATTTAATGATGCTATTACCTTTACATTGTCTGAGTATTTATTGTTTATACTATCTCATCAAAGTAATTTAATTTGACGGATTTCCAATTTTGATCCATATGCTGATGGTCTCCATAATTGATATAATGATCCATCACTTCGAGTCAAGAATGTAGAATCTATAGCTACTTCTCCAAATGTCATATTTTTCATTCATGATAGTGAAGTATCTGCTAATGAATAGTGTTGACCAGCTTGGAATGAAGTCTGAGAACCAGCAACAGCATTTTTGTATCTACTTCCAAATATTCAATTTAATGCACCGTTTAAGCTAGGTTGGAATACATATAGATAATTTGAATATGTTCATATTGATCAAACTGTATCTGGGAATCATGCTTCTTCAGCTGTAATGATTGGCTCTATTCAAGCTTTGGTAATGTTGAATATACGACCATCTTTTGTATAGCAGAATAGTCAATTTTTCAAAAGATTTCATGCGCATCATGCCAATGTAGCATCTACTCAATACTCTATCAAATTTCATCTTGATGCATCATTTCATACTCCGATTAATGCTCAGTTGGTTCATCATACATTTAAGCTATTTTGGAAATTAATCGATAATAAGTCTCATAATTTACTTTTTTCAGTATTATTGAATGTGAGTATTCTGGATTTAATTCATGTAGCTAAGTCATCGAATGCAGTCATGTCTTGTATTCTATCAATATTGAATCCAGCATAATAATTGTCTTGTACTATTCACTTTAGGTTTTCTACATCTTCAACCCATTTTCATCTTTGTTCTAATAAAGTCAATTTTTCTACTATTTCATTGTATTTGATTCATTTTTCATCTGAGGATGCATCCATTTGTTGGAATGTGTAGATGTCTTTTTTGATATCATCGATTGTGATTTCTATGTTTGTACCTGATTCTGTGATAAATCTATTGTCCTCTCATGTCTTGAGTATTTGGGATAATACAGCATAAAGCATAAATAATATTACTAGGCTCAAAACTAAAACTATCACATAATATTTATTTGAGAGTACATTTTTTGCCCATGTAGTATTTAATTTTACATGTCAGAATTTTGGTAACTTCTTTTTGAATGATTGTAATGAATCTTCTCATCATGATATATTTCAATGTACATAATAGTTTGATATGTATCAAATATTTTCCTTATTTGCTCTAGATAATACTATATCAACTAATGTATCTGCGAAACCTCATTCATCTTCAGCTAAAATTCTTTCTAATTCATCAATATCGTTTTGATCTAATATGTCTGAAATCTTTGTTCATACATATACTATCTCGTCACCACTCTCGATATCTCATTCAATAAATCATGAGAATAGGTCTATTTTATCTTTTTTGTTTGGTGTATTGTAGGATTTATAGTATAATTTGTAATCTCTAAATATCAGTACTGATGTATCTCAAATCATAGAGGAAATCAAAGTATTTCAAGCAATTATCTGAGTATATCATTTGAGAGAAAAGCGCTCAATATCTGGTAATTTTTCCGCGAACATTTTGAGTTTTTCATTCAATTGCTGCAATCATGCCTCTAAATTATTTTTTAGATCTCATTCATCATATACCTCTCAATTTGATTTATCGATAAAATCAGCCAAAAAATCTTGAATTAGATCTTTTTGATAATCTGTGTATTTTTCTGTTTCAAGTAGGACAAAAGTCTGGATTTTTACTCAATTTCACAAAGTCTCTTTGAATGAAAATAGCTGATTTTCTTCTAAATAATTATATTTTTTTTCTCTAATTTGCATAATTTAATTAATAATTAATAATTAAAAATTAATAATTTAGTGGAATACCGAAACAATCTATATGATACTCTATTCCATTTTAGATAAAATAAATAAAATTATCTTTTTTTCAATATCAAATATCTAAAAATATATGGGAATAATGCAAAACTATTTTTTACTTTTTGATAGTTCCTTTTTGGGTCTGTAATAAATCTCCAAAGCCATTCAAGTTTTATTTTTCTGACAAATAATGGAGCTCTTTTTTGAGTTCATTTTTTATTTTCATTTCATTCTGCAGCAATGAAATCAAATAATCCTCAAACTGTGAATACTATAAAATTATTTTCTTTAATTTTTGAGTAATTTTTTTGTGTCCATAATTCTTGTATAGGATTTGTGATGGTTGATCTTGCTACAAGCATGACTTTGATATCGTCTTTCCCTGCTGTGTTTGGTACTTCGTCTCGATCTAATTCAGAATATCAATCATGGATAAATTCTATATTAAATCATTTGAATTCTAATCTCTTTTTTGTGGTTTCTACAATTTCTGGTTTTGATCCATACAAATATATGTGAATTCTATTACTACCGTATCTTTTCTTTATTTCATTCAAAAAATATGGAATAAAATCTGTTCAATTTAGATTTGATAATGATTGTACTGGTAAGTCAAACTGTCTGCTTGCTAGACGATAGAATGTCTGCAGAGCTATACCATCAGGTAGCAAAAAATCTCACTTTAATATCGCTTTTTTATACTCTTTTTGAAGTGTGGTTTTCTTTGTTTCTTCGAATAATTTTTGCTGTTTAATAATTGAAAAATATACGAAGTTTGAGATTACGAATCCTTGTTTTTCGTATAAATTAAGAATATCATCAATCAGATTATCTTGATTGTTTGGGTAAATTTTTTTTAGTACTTCTTCCAAAATGTCTGGGTAAATATGTAAAATATTATTATTTTTGATTTTGTATTTGTGAATTCTTACATTGTTTTGTATCTATATTTTTTATTGTTACTTTTGTCTGCTCACAAAAGTAACCAAAAAGAGCTTTTTACACAATTTTAGCACTTAGTTATTATTTGCATATTCATGTATGAATACGGACTCGCTCCTACGATAACGTCGCTCGTTTTAGTACAGTTTGATATTGATTCAATTTGCTACGAAGTCGCAATAAAATTGTGTTTTTTGTGTGTCGTTTAAATATTTATAATTTCAATTCATGGATAATAATACTGCAATATATCAGAATAACTTCGACCAAATGTTGATGCCCACCTTTCTGCTCATAATCAGCTAAGTCATACTCAATGTCACGAGAATTTTTTGTCCGAGCAAATTCATATGTCGTATTTATTCATTAAATATGGGGTATCTGTTCGTCACCATTTTTCAGATGCTGAATATGTATATCAAGCTGAACATGAGAAATATGGTAAAATTGGCACATATCAGTCATACATTACGATTTTGTTTTCTGTACTTTTTAGTGCTTTGTATCGTTTTGTTACTGTCTGTTCTAATCATGCTCATACATATTTTTGGAATATGTTTGGATTATCTACAGCATTGTATGTTGATTTAGATGGGATATTTGGATGCTGATTTTCTGGGTGCATATAAAATAATGCATAAGATTTTGAAATTAGTGCCATTACCTCATTTTTTGTTTGCGACTCTGTATCATTCGTCTCTACTATTCATTTCATGTAATCAGTAAATGGTAGTGAATTTATTACCACATATTTAAATGATGGAGTTCAAAATTCGTCTTTCATGTAATCTTTTTGGAAAATTAATTCACCATGAAATCTATTTCGAGGTACTCATGCATAAGATTTCCTATCGTAATTTGTGACGATAATAATATCATTGTTTGATTTTATCGAGGCCGATATTGCAGGAATTTTTTCTCATTCAATCTCCAATTGTAGAGATTCTCATACATCGATATTTACTCAATCAGCATATCTTGAAATTTCATTTGATTCGTCTCAATCCAATTTATATGTGATGGTACATCAATCATTACATCATATCTGGTACTCATCGTAATCTTGTGTAAGCTCGTATAGTAATACTTTGATATTATTATTTAGATATGATTTTACTTCGTTTATACCTACTTTTCCGATGATTTTGTTCATTGGTATAGTAGCATATGTGATATTGTTGGCTGTAATATAATTTTGCTTTATTTGTCTCAATGCTGGATCTATTTTTCATTGTAAAGAGTTGAAATTTCTATAAGTAAGTTTTTCAGCTTTTTTCACATTTTTTGTGCTTTGAGGTATGGAGGTCTCGCTATTTTCTGGGATTTCTACTATTATTTCTCATGTGAGTCACAAGTATTCTGCTTGAGATTTCAATCATAGTGATGCTGAACTTTCTCGAGTTCATCAATTATTTATGGCTAGTACACTGGATCTGATATATGGTAATAATTTATATACGTTTTTTCAAGGGCAGGCCGTAGTACCTGCATCTTTGTGTCATGCTATATTGTAGTTAACATTTGATTCAATATAGGGTGATGTCTTTGAGTCTTTGTGGTATGCTGTATACCCCATTGGATTTATATTATATTTTGCTGCTAATGCTGCACTTAATTTTATCAGGGCATCAATGGCTTCTTTTGTCGGCTGTACATTTTCAAAATTTCAGATTAAACAGATTCAGATACTTGGGGTGTTATTTCGTTTTGCATGTGCTCAAATCACTCATTCTCAACCTGCTCTACCTTCATAAATATTTCAAAATGGATCAATTATGAAATTATATCAGATATCTCATCGTGCATTATCCAATGTATGATATTTGTAAACATGCTGGATATAATTGATGGCATCTGCTTTTGTTTTGATTGTAGTATTGTCTGATGCACTATGATGGATTATTATTTTTGTTTTGTTGTATTTATATGATTGATTCCACCAAAGCGCCTGTCATTTATAGGTTTTTATACTATCATCAGTGTACCAATCATTACTGTAATTGGTTTTAAGATAGTTATTTGATAGATTTTTTTTCTCGGCAGCTGCATTGTCTGCATCTAATTTCTTTTGATATGCTGCAGGATCGGAAACTTTTAATTCTTCTAATTTTTTTGCTTGACTGGCCCTATATGCTAGTACTGATTGCCATTTACTGTAGCTCGCGAGTCTAATACTTTCATCTGCTCATCGTTCTGCACGAGAAATTATTGTAATTCATGGTAAATTCCAATCACTAGCAAATGTAAAAGAACTTATAAATATTCATGTGAGTATTATTATTGATATTTTTAAAAATTTTTTCATATTGCACAAAAATAAGCGAATAAATCTCCGTATGTATTAATATAATGAATATATATTTTTTTTCAAGTTATAAAAAAGACTGGCATTATATTACCAGTCTATAAATTTATTTTGTTTTTTATATTACTTTATGTTACATATTATCTTGTTAAGTTGTATTTTGCCATAATTCTTTTGATATTTCATTTTTCATCGAAGCTAAACTCAAATCATGCTCATTTTGTGTCTAACCTCTTTTTTATGCAATAATGTCAATCGTTTCGGTTGTGATATTGTCACAAGGTGTCGTATATTGCTAAATCTCATACAAGTAGTTCTGTATATATTGGTTCGTCATCACAAAATTTATTTAACCAGCTATCTCGGTCATTTATAAATATTGTGTTGCTATTTCATGAAAAATGTAAAAATCAATTTTTATCTACATTTAGTGTCTCTAGTTCAGGATCCTCCGATAATGTATAATATCTAGTCTTGCTTGATGGACTCTTTTCTATATCTCGAGGATTTCATCTTGAGCTTGGTCGCCGGTCATATCGTGATATTTCTTCTTTATAGGTGATAAAATCTATTCATATTGTAATTTTTCAGTTTTCATTTTTGTAGGAATTTACGATTCCTTTTTGATTTTTCAGCATATCTATCAATAATGAATATTTACACTGATCTCTTTTTGTCAATCATTTTGAGTCTAGAACTTCATTTGCTTCATCTATGTATTTACTTACTAGATTTTCTCAGTTTTCTCGTACATCTTCGAGCTTTTTATTTACAAACTTCACATCGTCAGTCCAATTTTTATTTGGCATGTCTTCGTAAGTATTATCTTCACTAAGAGCTTTGGTGGTGTATTCACATCATGATGTGTAAATATTATTTGTCTCTATTTTATTTTTTGAAATGTAATTTGGATCTTTTGGTGCTGAAGAATGATCTCATGTGCTTTTTGAATCATTTAGTTCTTCTTTTAATGATCATAGCTCCACCCTTAATTCTTTTATTATTCATATATATTTTTCAATTTTGCTTTTTGATCATGAAAATTCTGACTCAATTTCACCGTTTTTTGCTAAAAGTTTTTTGTTTTCGTCATTTAATTTTTTATTTTCTTCTTTTATTTTTGCATTTTCTTCTTCTAGCTCGGATATCTTCTTATTTAGTTTTTTAATTTCTCATGACAATATATCATTGTCTTTACATATATTTTCCAAGTCTTTAATTTTGTTTTTTTGTTCTTCGTTTTCTGATTGTAATATTCACAATTGGTTTCATAGAATTTTGAAATTATCTTCCAGTGTATCACATTGTACACTGCTAGCGGCTGCTTCGTCTAATGTGATAGAACATCATCATATAAGCATAGTCGATAGGACTGTTAGTCATAGTAATAATTTTTTCATTTTTTTGTTTTAGTTTTTAAAGTTGTATTCATATTATATATATTTTTTCTAAATTTGTCAAATTTTTGGAGACTTTTTTAATTAGCTACAATCAAGGAGGAAGTGCAAAGAAAATAAATATGAAAAAAAGAGAGAATAATTAAGATATGAGTTGGCATATTTATATCATAATTAATTCTCTCTAATGAAACAATACACAAATTTAAGT